>ERZ1504370.51-NODE-51-length-39661-cov-5.074610_pt1 | contig 39661 bp, 28 predicted proteins | sample MGYA00574850_ERZ1504370 | MGnify/ENA primary metagenome ERZ1504370 (study PRJEB39906, sample SAMEA3182070) | gut metagenome | biome: human; feature: gut; material: Stool; isolation source: human stools | place: Canada | collected 2011-11-22 ...
TCTTTTAATTCCTCAAAAGTTGTGTGCGTGTAGATCTCCGTAGTAGAAATACTCTCATGCCCCAACAACTCTTTTAAAGATTCTAAATCTGCATGATGGTTCAGCATCGAGGTTGCAAAAGTATGCCGTAATACGTGCGGACTCCTTTTCTTCTGTGTAGTCACCATTCCTAAATAATGCCGTACAAGATTCCGCACCTTTACATTCGTAAGCCGCTCTCCCTTTTCGTCCACGAACATCGCACCCCCATCCTCCATACCTAAAGATGATTTCTCATCCAGATATGTCCTGAGCAATGCTTCCAGTTCTCTACCGAAAGGAACAATCCTTTGCTTATTCCGTTTCCCTGTCACTTTTATCACGCCTCCCCACAAATCCACATCCTGATTATTCAGGCCTGTCAACTCAGAAAGGCGGACTCCTGTCACATAAAACGTATTCACTATCAGCTTATCTCTTTTGCCTAAGAAATCACTGCCGAAGAATTCACCGTCTAACAGGCGATCCATTTCACTTTCTTTTAGAAACACCGGCAATGGTTTCTTCTTCTTGGGTCCTTGTATATTTCTCACAGGATCTGCTTTTATCCAATCCCGTTTCAATAAATACCGATAAAACGTACGCAAGGCACTTAATCTACGGTTAACCGTAGTAGCCGTACGACCTGCCTCCATCATCAAGACCATCCAGTCTCTCACGACATCTCCGTCTATCGTTTCCCAAGACAATGTGGAATCCACCTTTTTATAATACGATTCAAACGCATTCAAATCGTCGCGGTATTCTTCGACCGTCCTCAACGAATAATTCCGTTCAAGCGTCAAATATTCCAAAAAAGCTTCTGTCCACATACCTCGTTGCTTTTACGACAACGAATATAGGAAATAAAAATGAAAGTTCAAAGAAAAACAGCTAAATTATTCTTCTACACGTTGCATTTTCTGAACGTAAATCGCACGTTCTTTAGCGAGTCTGTTGACCACTGAAGGTTTGTCAAACTGTTGTCTGCGTCTCAATTCCTTTACGACACCAGTCTTTTCAAATTTTCTTTTGAATTTCTTCAGCGCTCTCTCGATGTTCTCGCCTTCTTTTACAGGTACTACAATCATGTTTTTTTGTTTTTAATAATAATGTATGAATACTATTTTTGCAAAATGCGGTGCAAAATTAAACAATGTTTTTTGAATCGACAAAGAAAACACGGGTTTTCTATGACACAAACCTTAAAAAAGGTGCATATCCCGTCGAGATATGCACCTTATAAACCTTATTGGCATCAACCGATTACAGATTCGGATTGATTTTGCTCCATTCTGAAATAGCAGGAACAATATTCAATGTCACGAGTTCGTCGCGCATCTTGCAAAGGTGTGCGTAGCTGGCATCCAATTTGGCAATTTCTTCGGCCGTTCCTTCGGGCATTGTATAATGACAGCCGTTTGCGTCCAAGGTCGTATTCATAGCCATCATGATATGGTCGTACTTGTCGGTCTTTACGTATGTACCGGCCGGCCAACGGAACTTCTCACCACCCATAGCCGCACGAATCATTTCTACTGAAAGATAAGAAGGGCTCTGGAAAGAAGAACGTCCGCGGAGTTCGATTATCTTAGCGCCTCCCTTGGTCACGTCCACTTTCATGGTTTCCCATTCTTCTGCCGTAAACGCATCTGTTCCGATCAAGTCGTTCAAAGGCTTGCCGTCAACCTTCACGGCCGAACCGAACACAGCCATCTGCTCGCCGTGACCGCCGTATGTAGCACAACCTGTCACCTTGCTTTGCAACACGCCGAACTTCTTGGCCAACGCGCTCTGCAAACGAGTAGAATCCAAACCGGCCAAAGTCGTCACCTGAGAAGGCTTCAAACCGGAATAAAGCAATGTCACCAAACCGGTCAAGTCTGCCGGGTTGAAGATGATGACTACATGCTTCACATCGGGGCAATAGGCTTTGATATCCTTACCGAGCTGTTCTGCGATTTCGCAGTTGCCCTTGAGCAAATCTTCACGGGTCATACCCTGCTTACGAGGAGCACCACCTGAAGATATGATATACTTGGCATCTTTGAAAGCCTCAGCCACGTTGGTCGTAGCCGTGATGTTCACATTGTCGAAACCGCTCTGGCGCATTTCTTCTGCCACGCCTTCGGGAGAGAACACGTCATACAAGCACAAGTTTGAAGTCAAACCCATCATCAGGGCAGTCTGTGCCATGTTCGAACCGATCATACCGGCTGCACCGACAATCACCAATTTGTCATTCGTCAAAAATTCCATACTCTGTTTTTTATATATGATACAATTAGAAGTTCTTTATTACGCACACAAAATTAAAGAAAAAGGTTCAGACTTACTAATTAAAAAGCGGAATATTTTTTTTCTTAAACAAGAATAATATATTTTTGTAATGCACAAATGGCAAAACAGTATCATGAATAAAAACATCAATAAAAGAGTAGCCGAATTAAGGCTCCATTTACGGAAAAACGGATTGGCCGCCTATATTTTCCCCAGCACAGACCCGCACCATAGCGAATACCCTCCCGAGTATTGGAAAACACGGGAATGGATTTCCGGCTTCAACGGTTCTGCCGGAACGGCTGTCGTCACATCGGACGATGCCGCACTGTGGACCGACTCCCGCTACTTTATCGCAGCGGAAGAACAACTGAAGGACACTCCGTTCCGCTTGATGAAAGAACGTTTGGAGGGCACGCCGTCCGTCACGCAATGGCTGGCGGAGGTTCTTCCACCGGGAAGCGCCGTGGGCATGGACGCATGGACCAACTCCGCAGACGAAATCCGCATCATCAGGGAAGAGCTCACCCATTTCGGACTGCACCTTGAAATAGCAGACCAACCGGCTGACACGCTGTGGAAGAACCGTCCGGCTCTACCCGATTCACTGGTCAGAATACAACCGCCCGCCTTCGCAGGCCGTAGCATAACCGAAAAACTCGCACTCATCCGCGAGGCCATGGCCGGGCGGCAAGCCGACGGGCTGATTCTGTCCGCCCTCGACGAAATAGCCTGGACGTTGAACCTGCGCGGCACGGACGTACATTGTACGCCCGTATTCGTAGCTTACACATGGATTACCCCCTCCCGCTGTACCTTATATATAAATAAGGTGAAACTCACGGAAGAGGTTTCTGCCCATCTGAAGGAATGCGGCGTGGAAACACGGAACTATACCGACATCCTGCCCGATTTGTCACGTTTTGACGGCAAGCGGATATGGACAGACTGCCAAACCACAAACTACGCCCTCTGCCGCAGCCTGCCCGAAACATGCTCCGTAGTAGACGCTGCATCCCCCGTGGGCTTGCTCAAAGCCGTAAAACATCCGGCAGAGGTGGAAGGCTACCGCCGCGCCATGCTGCGCGACGGCGTAGTCATGGTGAAATTCCTGAAATGGCTCACACCGGCGGTACAGGCCGGAGGACAGACAGAGCTTAGCATCAGCCGTAAACTGGAGGAACTGCGCAGTGAACAGGATTTGTTCTGCGGCAACAGTTTCGACACCATTGCCGGATATGCCCACCACGGTGCCGTGGTCCATTACGAACCTACTCCGGAAACCGATTTGGAACTCCTACCGAAGGGACTGTTGCTGCTCGACTCGGGCGCGCAATACGAAGACGGCACGACGGATATCACCCGCACCATCGCCCTCGGCCCGGTGAACGAGGAAGAACGCCATGACTATACCTTAGTCTTGAAAGGACACATCCGACTGGCCCGTGCCAAGTTCCCGCAAGGTTGCAGCGGCACGCAACTCGACGCTTGCGCCCGCTATGCCATGTGGCAGGAGGGCATCAATTATCTTCACGGCACGGGGCATGGTGTGGGTTCCTGCCTGTGCGTGCACGAAGGTCCTCATCAAATCCGCATGAACTATATGCCGTCCCCACTCCTCCCCTACATGACCGTGACCAACGAACCGGGCATCTACAAAGAAGGACGGCATGGCATACGCATCGAAAATACGCAGATCATCTTGCCCTATCGGGAAACCGAGTTCGGCACATTCCTCCAGTTCGACCCGCTCACCTTCTGTCCCATCGACATGGAACCGATAGACTGGTCCTTGCTCGACACGGAGGAAATCGAATGGCTCAACCGTTACCACAGCCGGGTGTACGACCAACTGGCTCCGTTGCTCGACCACGAACACCGCACATGGCTCCGCGAAGCGACCCGGCCATACGAACACACAAAACCATCTCAAAAATCATAAAATATGGCATTGATTAAAAAACTCAACGACTTGACTCCCAAGTTCGGCAAACACTGCTACTTCTCCGAAGGGGCAGCCATCATCGGCGACGTCACCATGGGCGACGACTGTACCGTATGGTTTAACGCCGTCCTACGCGGCGACGTACATTTCATCAAAATCGGCAACCGCGTGAACATCCAAGACGGCTCTTGCCTGCATACGCTTTACGGCAAAGCCCCCATCATCATCGGCGACGACGTGACCGTGGGGCATAATGTCACGCTGCACGGTTGCGAAGTGAAAAGCGGTGCCCTCATCGGTATGGGGTCCACCATTCTGGACCACGCTGTCGTCGGTCATGGCGCCATCGTAGCCGCCGGCGCCTTGGTCCTGAAGAATACGGTCATCGGCGACGGCGAGTTATGGGGAGGCGTACCGGCCAGATTCATCAAGAAAGTAGACCCCGAACAAGCCAAGGAGCTCAACGTAGGCTATGCCCAACACTACGTCATGTATTCCGACTGGTACCGCCGTTCGGATGCCCACCCCGAACACACACATTACTGCACCACATCGGAAGAATATGACGAAGTTACCCGGCGGTAATACGTCAACATGTAAAATTATGAGAAAATTCAAATCCTCTTATTCTATCGGACTGCTATGCACCACCTGGTTCATGTCCTTCATCTTGCTGACAGCCGCCGCTACGGCCATATGCCGGCTGATGAAAGGACAAACCGGCATAGGACTTGCAGTAGCTCTGTACGCCTGTATCTGTCTTGTCATCGTAGCATTCATATATTCCTATTTTAACCAAATCAAACAGGTAGAAGTGACAGCAGACAAGGTTGTCATCAGAAAAGTATACGGTGCCATAACCATCCCCCGAAAAGAAATCCTATATGCCCGCCACAGAAAAACGCTCACCCGTGCCATCAAAAGTTGGGGTGTTTATGGGCTTTTCGGACTCACCGGAGAGTTTTGGGAGGACAAGACAGGACAGTTCACTGTAGCAGTCAAAGACACCCAATCACTGATTGAAATTAAAACATCAAACCAATGTTACGTCGTCAGTTGCGACCGCTATGAAGAGGTTCTGAAACTATTGGAACAAGCCGAATGAAACTCCCTTTGGACCGAAATATGACTCTGGCCGCAGACATGAAAGCCTCTGCGGCCAGAGTCGTTTCTCGGAAAACTTGACATCACCACGACGTAACCTTCGCCAGAATCGAATATTTTCCCCCTTCGGGAAAGCCAAAGGAAAATACGCCAGCCACGCACGGTTGCCCCTCGTACAAAAAGAAAGCCTGCACCGTCTTCCGGTGATATCCGTACCCGTAGGCTCCGCAGAACCGGGCGACAGCACTTTCGCCGTGACACAAAAAACAAAGAAAGGAGGAGCACCATGCTCTTATATTTTGGGCTGTGAAGTTCATGCAAATAGCGAAAAAAAGAGGTAAAAATCCGATTGTAAGCCCCTAAAAATGCCGTTTGGAACACTTTGATTTTTCAATCTCATGAGAATGATTTTTCGTTTGGAGCAGAACGATTTTCCAATTTGCTTCAAACGAAAGACAACAAACCTCGAAAAAACGGGGAAAACTCCCCCAAAACGCCCCCAAAATACCGCACTTTACTCTCTTTTTCCCGGAATCGGACATACAGATGAGAGCTGTTTTTGCCGGTTTTCAGCCTGTCGGGACACAAAAAAAGCGGACAAACGCCCGCTTTTTCCAACTTGTATCCTATCTGATTCATCCTTCAGAATTTCACACTATCGAAAATCAAATCCGACGCTCCGGCGTTCCGCTCGATGTACTGTCCGGCAATTCGTCCCCGCTCCGCCAGGAACTTCCCGTCGGAAAGCAGGCGGTCCATCGTCCGGCCGAAGGTGTCTGCATCCGTCACTTCCATACAACCGCCCTCGCGCAACAAATCCTGCGCCTCACGGAACTTGCGGTTGTTCGGACCGATAAGCACGGGTACGCCATACACCGCCGCCTCGGGCACGTTATGGATGCCTACGCCGAAACCGCCGCCCACGTAGGCCATCTCGCCGTAACGATAGATAGACGAAAGCAAACCGTAACCATCGATAATCAAGCAATCGGCACGGGCGGCACCTTCTTCCGTGACACGGGAGTAACGCACAAACGGACGGCGCAACTTTCCCTCTATCTCCTTCAAATGGTCTTCACTGACCACATGGGGCGCCAACACCAGTTTCATTTCCGGATGAGCGTTGAAGTAAGGAATAATCAAATCCTCATCCGGTGCCCATGAGCTTCCGGCCACCAACACCTTGGCATCTTGCTTGAAAGCTTTCACCAACGGCAAATCCTTAGCCTGCCGGCAAATGTCCAGCACACGGTCGAAACGCGTGTCTCCGGCCACGGTGACGTTCGTGATGCCCTTGCGTGCCAACAATTCGCGCGAAGCTTCGTTTTGTACGAAGAAATGGGTCACACAACGCAACACATCGCTGTAACTGCGCCCATACCAACGGAAAAACACTTGGTTCTCACGGAAAATACTACTCACGCTGTACACCGGAATCTGACGACGGCGGCAAGCATGCAGGTAATTGTTCCAAAACTCATATTTGATGAAGAACGCCATACGCGGACGAGCCAACCGCAAAAAGCTGCGCACATTGCCCGGCGTGTCGAACGGGAGATAGCACACCACGTCCGCCCCCTCGTAGTCCTTACGCACTTCATAACCCGAAGGAGAGAAAAAGGTCAGCAATATCTTGTACTCCGGATGCTCCCGCCGCAACCGCTCCATCAGCGGACGCCCCTGTTCGAACTCGCCCAAGGAAGCGGCATGAAACCAAACATACATTTCCTCCCGGCGGATGCTTTTCCGCAAGATACGGAAAGTATTCCATTGCCCTTTCACCATCAGCCGCGCTTTCTTGCGGAAAGGCGAAACCAATACGACTGCCAGGGCATACAGATAAAGCGCGATCGAATATATCATTTCAGAATCTCTACGGCTTTACGCATTCTACGTAATGTTTCCTCCTTCCCAAGGAAAGCTGAAAGCTCATACATGTCGGGACCCTTTCCTGTGCCCACCAAAGCCACACGCCAAGGATTCCAAGGCTTCTTGCCCGTCTCTTCCGCCCAACGGTCTACGGCCGCTTTCTGTCCCTCTACCGAGAAATCATCCAGGCCTTCCAACAATGCGGCCAGTTCGGTCATGTCGGCCGCCGCCGTTTCCGTCCAGTTCTTCCGCACGAACTTGTCCTCGCGGTCGTACGCTTCCGGGGCAATGAAGAAGAAGTCGCAAAGGGGCCACAGTTCTTTGATGAAATTGATTTTCTTCATCTTCATCATGCCCACCACGGCTTCTACGCGTTCCATCGGTGCTTCTATCCCATTCTCGCGCAATATCTTGTCGAAAGCGGGAGCCAATTCCTTGTTGTCCTTCATCAGGATATATTCACGGTTGAACCACAGGCCCTTCACATAATCGAACTTGGCACCGGCCTTGCTGCATTTGGTGATGTCGAAAAGCTCCACCAGTTCGTCCAACGACATGATCTCTTGGTCTGTTCCCGGATTCCAACCCAACAAGGCCAGGAAATTGATGACAGCCTCCGGCAGATAGCCGCTCTCACGATAGCCGGAGGACACTTCGCCCGTCTTGGGGTCGTGCCATTCGAGAGGGAAAACCGGAAAGCCGAGACGGTCACCGTCGCGTTTGCTCAATTTTCCCTTCCCGTCGGGCTTGAGCAACAAAGGCAAATGGGCGAACTTCGGCATCGTGTCAGCCCATCCGAACGCACGGTAAAGCAGGACATGCAACGGAGCCGAAGGCAACCATTCTTCACCGCGAATCACGTGGGTCACCTCCATCAGATGGTCGTCTACGATGTTGGCCAGATGGTAGGTCGGCAATTCGTCGGCACTCTTGTAAAGCACCTTATCGTCGAGAATGGAAGAGTTGATGACCACATCGCCGCGAATCATGTCGTCCACATGTACGTCCTCGCCCGGCTCTATCTTGAAGCGGACAACGTACTGCCGGCCTTCGGCCAACAGCCGCTCCACCTCGTCAGCCGGCAACGACAGCGAATTGCGCATCATGCCGCGCGTAGAGGCATCATACTGGAAATTCTGGATTTCCTGCCGCTTGGCCTCCAGTTCTTCCGGCGTGTCGAAGGCGATATAAGCCTTACCGGCATCCAGCAACTCCTGCACGTATTTCTTGTAAATGTCCCGGCGTTCCGACTGACGGTAAGGACCATGCTCCCCTCCGAAACTTACTCCTTCGTCGAAAGGAATGCCGAGCCAACGGAAAGATTCCAAAATGTATTCCTCCGCTCCCGGGACAAACCGGTTGGAGTCTGTATCCTCGATACGGAAAATGAACTCGCCGCCATGCTGGCGTGCAAAAAGATAATTGTATAAAGCCGTACGTACACCGCCTATATGCAAGGCTCCCGTGGGACTGGGAGCGAAACGAACCCTTACTTTTCTCTGTGTCATAACAACATTTGTGAATATTGTGCAAAAATACTACTTTTTATTTAAACGCCCCGTATTTTTTTCGTATTTTCGCCCTATATAAAATACGGAAAAAGAGATGAACAGACATAACCAACAAAACAGCCTTACCCCGAAGGCTTTGATTTATAGAATCGTCATCACGGTCACGGCCTTGTTTATCGTGTGCCTGTACATGCCGCGTGACGAACGTTCGACCTACCAGTTCGACGTGGGCAAACCTTGGCGTTACAGCCAGCTCATCGCGACCTACGACTTTCCGATATACAAAAGCGCGGAAACCATACAGACGGAACAGGACAGTATCTTACAGCACTACGAACCTTATTTCGCCATCGACGAGACCGTGGGGAAAGAACAGATAGAAAAGTTCAAGGCCACCATAAACGGACAGAAACCGGCCACCATACCGGCCAATTATCTGGCATACGTGGAAAACAAACTGGAACATATTTACGCGCAGGGCGTCATGGACACGGAGGATTTCGACCAAATGCACAGCGATGAAGTGGCGTCTATCCGCATATTCGCACAGAACGTGGCCAAGGAACAACCGATGACTCAGGTCTTCTCGCACAAAACCGCATACGAATACCTTATCGACTTGGGAGAAGACAGCTTGCATTATGACCGCAGAGTATTGCGGAAATGCAACCTGAGCGACTATATCGTACCCAATCTGACCTACGACAAGACAAAATCCGAAGAATCCCGGAAAGACTTGCTGTCTTCTCTTTCCTATTCGTCCGGTATGGTCATGAGCGGGCAGAAAATTATAGACCGAGGGGATATCGTGGACAAGGAAACATACGACATCCTCACTTCTCTGAAAAAAGAATATCCCCGCCGAAACACGTCCAAAATGCAGACGCATACGGTATTGCTCGGCCAAATGCTTTACGTGGCTCTCATCATTGCCTGCCTGACGCTGTACTTCAACCTGTTCCGCCGTGACTATCTGGCCAACACGCGCCACATCCTGTTCATCGCCTCCATGCCGGTCATCTACCCGTTGATAACTTCATTCCTCATCAAGCATAACCTGTTCAATGTCTACATCATCCCGTTCGCCATGGCTCCTATTTTCATCCGGGTGTTCATGGATTCCCGGACGGCTTTTGTGACTCACGTGGCCACGGTGCTTATCAGTGCCATATCCCTGAAATACCCCTACGAGTTCATCGCCACACAGCTTGTGGCGGGCATGGTGGCCATCTACAGCCTGAGGGAGCTTTCCCAACGTTCGCAGCTTATCCGTTCGGCATTTTATGTCACATTGGCGTCTATAGCTTTTTACATGAGTATGGAACTTATTCACGAAAAAGACTTCGCACGCCTGGAGTATGGCATGTATATCTATATTATCATCAACGGCATCCTCTTGTTATTTGCCTACCCGTTGCTGTTCTTGTTCGAAAAGGTTTTCGGCTTCACCTCCAACGTGACTCTCGTCGAATTGTCCAACACCAACAACGAACTGCTGAAACGGCTCTCGGAAGTGGCTCCGGGCACATTCCAACACTCCATGCAGGTGGCGAACCTGGCTACGGAAGTGGCGAATAAGATCGGTGCCAAGGCGCTGCTCGTCCGAACCGGAGCCTTATACCACGACATCGGAAAGATGAACAGTCCGGCCTACTTTACGGAAAACCAGAATAACTTCAATCCTCACGATCGTATCAGTTACGAACAAAGTGCGGCGATTGTCATCAGTCATGTCAAGGACGGACTCAAACTGGCCGACAAATATAACCTGCCGCAAGTCATAAAGGATTTCATCTCGACGCACCACGGCAAAGGCAAGACCAAATACTTCCTGATTTCATACAAGAACCAGAATCCGGACCAACCGGTAGACGAATCCCTTTTCACTTACCCCGGTCCGAACCCGTTCACGCTGGAACAGGCCATTTTGATGATGGCGGACTCTGTGGAAGCCGCTTCCAGAAGCCTGAACGAATACACGGAAGAGAGTATCAGCGGACTGGTGGATAAGATCGTGGACAGCCAAGTGCAGGAAGGATTCTTCAAAGACTGCCCCATCACGTTCCACGACATCACCGTGGCTAAAGACGTGTTCAAAGAAAAGCTGAAGACGATTTACCACACGCGTATCAGCTATCCGGAACTGAAAAAGAAATAAGCGTCCTGCCTTACATGGGGTCTACGTCATAATAGATTTGGGCACTGCGGTAATCGGGATGTGCCATCAGGTTTTGGCGGAGATAAAGCAACTGTTCCCGGACCTTGGACAGAGAAGCTCCGGGTTCTACTTTCACTACGATTTTACGGATGTAGAGCAATTGGATTCGCGCCACGGGCGGCGCGTCAGGCCCTAAAATACGGGAACCGAACACCTGGCGCAGACGGCTCCCCATTTCAGCAGCCAGATGGTCGAGCACATCTGCCCGCTTATGTTTCATATAGACATAAATCAAACGGCAAAAAGGAGGATATACAAACATCTGACGCTCTTCCATCTGCCCTACGTACAACCCGAAGTAGTCATGTTCCGTCACTTGACGGATGAGAGGCAGCTCCGGACTCTTGGTCTGCAGGATGACACGTCCCTGCCTGCTGCGGCGTCCGGCGCGCCCGGCCACTTGTGCCATCAACTGGAAGGCGCGCTCGAAGCTTCGGAAGTCCGGGATATTAAGCATGGCGTCGGCATTCAATATGCCGACCACGCTGACTCGTTCGAAATCCAATCCTTTGGTCACCATCTGCGTTCCGATAAGTACATCGGTCTTTCCGCTTTGGAAATCCTCCAAGATTCCTTCGTAGGCCGAACGTGTACGGGTCGTATCCAAATCCATCCGGGCCACGGCGGCCTCCGGAAAGACTTGATGTACGGCATCTTCCACCTTTTCCGTACCGAACCCTCGCTGCACCAGCTCCGTACCTTCACAGGCCGGGCAGCGAGTCGGCACGTTACACGTGTAGCCGCAATAATGGCAAGTCATTTGATTCAGTCCCTTATGGTACGTCAGGCTGACATCGCAGTTTTTGCACTTGGGCACCCAACCGCACGTGTGGCATTCTATCATCGGAGCGTAACCTCGCCGGTTTTGGAACAGTATGACCTGTTCCTTGTTTTCCAATGCCCGGCGCATCTCCTCCAACAAACGCGGCGAGAACGGACCGGCCATGCGCCTTTTGCGCTGTAGCTCTTTGATATCCACCACCTCGACTTCCGGTAAACGTACTTGTCCGAAACGTTCGGTCAGCTCCACCAAACCGTATTTGCCCATGCGGACGTTATAATAAGTCTCCAACGCCGGAGTAGCCGTACCGAGCAAGGTACGGGCACCGTACATCCGGGCTAACATGATCGCCGCATTCCGGGCATGATAACGCGGCGCAGGCTCCTGCTGTTTATAAGATTGTTCATGCTCTTCGTCCACTATGACCAGCCCCAGATGCCGGAAAGGCAAGAAGACGGACGAACGAACGCCTACAATAATATCGTAAGGCTGTTCGGACAACTGCTTTTGCCAAATCTCGACACGTTCGGCATCAGGAAACTTGGAATGGTACACGCCCATACGGTTACCGAATACGCGATATAACCTGTCCGTCAACTGGGTGGTCAGCACAATCTCCGGCACCAAGTAAAGCACCTGTTTCCCCTCGGCTATCATCTGACGAATCAGATGAATGTAAACCTCGGTCTTTCCGCTCGATGTCACTCCGTGAAGCAGGCATACCGGATGACGGGCAAAAGCCTCTTCCAGCTCCCGGAACGCCCGTGCCTGTGCCTCGCTCAAAGGAGAAACACCTATCGTTTCGGTGACCTCCGTATGCGCCAAACGGCCTATCTCGTATGGATAGGCCTCCAATACGCCCTTCTCTTCCAAAGCACGGCAAATCGCCAGACTGCCACCAACAGCTTCTACCAGGGCTTTCCGCCCCACCTCCGCCAGCATCTTCGGATTACGCAACCGGAAAGCCGTTCCGGCACCTGCCAGCTCTAAATACTTTAATAAAAGGGACTGCTGTTTGGGTGCTCTTCCTAAACCGTCAAGCAATTCATGAAGTTTGTCCTCGTCAAAATAGGTTTCCGATAAGCGCACATGTACTTCCGTACGTGGCTTATAGCTGCGTTTGACTTCCTCTTTCATGGCAAGGACACCCTTGTCCATCAAAGACCTTACCACCCGCAACACCCGAAAATCCTCACATTCTTTTTGAAGTTGCGTCACGGTCGATTCGGAACGCCTCGAAACCCAAGTAACGACCCGTTGCTCCCGTTCCGACAATACGGCATTTCCCGCATATTCACTGTTTACCACCACCTTGCTCTCGCTTTCCAGTTTCATACCGGACGGCAGGGCAGCCTTATACACATCCCCCATGGCACAAAGGTAATAGTCTGCCAACCATCTCCAAAAATCCAACTGCACCGGAAGTAAAACGGGAGCCGAATCAAGTACCTCCCACACGGTCTTCACGGCATAACCTTGCGGCTGCCGCCCGTGAACGTCAACCACAATAGCCGTATAAAACTTTTTGGATCCAAACGGCACGATAACCCTGCAGCCCGGCCGTACCGCCTCTTGCCGCTCTTCGGGCAAAGCGTATGTATAAGCCGCCGGCAAGGGAAGAGGAAGAATGACATCTACAAACTTCATACGAACGGATTTTAATGCGTTACAAAAATACGACAAAAGAAGCTAACAGACAAAAGGAAAGCCGTCCGCTTCATGCAGACGGCTTCCGTTTATTCCATTTTTCTATCGGACTACATTAAAACAAGTAAGCCAAACGAACTTGCCATGTGTTGTTCTTTACGTCAAACTCTTTTATGACATCGCCCACACCGCCTAATTTTCCGGTCTCACCCATGGCGATATTGTAAGTCACACCTACTTGCAAATGGCTAAGCAGCGTCACACCGGCTCCCACATTCCAACTGAATGTAGAGCGTTCCAAACTTCCGATACTTTCACCGGCATACTTTAAATTACGGCTCCCCAGATACCAATTGTATTGCGGACCTGTAGCCAAATAAACGCCGACCAGACTGCTAAAGCCAAAATTATACCTTAAATTAATGGGGATCTCCACGTAAGGCATGGATTTGTTAGGCGTACTCCCGTTGACATTCTCCCCGTCTACTTCACCTGAAAAGTCCATCTTCATGTACTTCTGGGAGTAGAGAAGGGAAGCATCGATACCCAAACCGATGACCGGCATGGTCATCTGCACTTTCGGTCCGACGAACCATCCCGTACGATTGGAAGCATCGAACAAGCCTCCGTCACCCTTTATACTTGCTTTACTCAAGTTCACACCGCCTTCAAGTCCCCACTTGAACTGCGCATTAGCAGGTGCCGCCCATAAAAACGCCACCATACACATCAATACTGCACTTAATTTCTTCATAGAAGTTTGCTTTTTATTTCTTATCGAAAAACAAAGATAGCAACTGTTTGCCGTACTTTCAACTTTTTCCGAAAATATATCTCTTTTTTATTATCTACGTTGTCTGCGTACGGTCACTCTGGGCGTGGAGGCTCCTCCCCCTCCGGAACTCCCCCTACGCGTCTTGGAAACCTTAGTCTTTTCTGCCTTTGCCTTTTTCGAGTCGTCCGACGATGCCGAAGCACGACGCGAATTACGTGTAGTTCGGGAAGCTTTCTCCTTTTTCGTTTCTACAGCCTCCTTGGCTGCCGTTGAATCTACAGCCACCGAGTCGTCATGCCCCCAAACATGTTTTTCAAAGTCGGAAAGTTGTTTCTCTATCCGCTTCTGTTCGTTGGCCATGGCACTGTCCGTCTTACAATAGTTAGCCAGCACCTTCCCCTGCATATTGTTCGTCTTATAAATCTTTCCGTCATACAGATTCATGGAGAAATAATCCGCCGCCGTCATGTTCGTCACGTTGTTATAATTGCTTGCCATCATCGTGTGACGGGCCAAATACGTACTGATATCATCATATTTGAGCCAGAACAAAGGATATGGGGTAGCCTCTCCGCCAAAATCATCTCCGCGCATAAGCACTGGGCATAAGGCCGTGACTTTCGTACGGAACGTCGAGGTCCTTTGGTCGAAATAAGAGCTCTCCTTTATATAATAACGGGAAACTTCAGCCGAGGGAATATCGCTGGCATTCACACGGGGACGCCCGTTCTGCTCCTCGTAATATATATGGTAACGCTCTAACAATTCTTTCACGTCCACCTTATCGCGCGAAGTAAAAGACTCGTTACCGTCCAGTTTATATTGGTATGCCGTAATCTTTCCCGTCAGCAATAAATCGAACAGATACGTAAACAGGTTTATCTGGCCTGCGGAAGGCTCCACCGGATAATATAGGGGGGCGTTCTTGTCCAGCGTCAGATCCAACTGACGATACACATCGCGACGCCACACCACGTCCTCAGGCACTTCCACCGCCACGGGGAACTGCAAACTGGCACGGTCTACGGTTTTCTCGGCCTTGTCTGCATCATTGGGTTTCACCCTACGGCGAGCCGGCTGCGCCTCCGCCTGCACGTACAGGGCAACTCCTAACAAAACAAAAAACAGACGTTTCATCCTTATCTTATTTTTACTCATAGTCTTCATTTCCATCCATTCATTAGTTGACAATCACTTCCATAGAGCCGTCGAGCGTCCGCTCCGCCCCGTCGGGGCCTACGGCTCTTATACGGGAAATATAGAACCGTTTTCCACGTCCCAACGAACGGAACATCGAACGTTGCTGCTCGGTGAAAGACGCGCTGTTCGACACCGCCGGTACGGCATTACCCATATTGTCGAAAAACACCGTCTCGAACCCTTGCACCCGGAACTCTATATTCAAAAGTCCGTCGTCAATAGCTGCGCCGATACCTTTCGTTCCCATCAACACTTGTTTGGACAAACGCCCGCCACGGAAACGGTTGCTACCGCCTTCCGCCGCATACTCTATATAAGCCGACGGGTCGGGCAACTTACGCACACGAAAGGCAAACTGTCCCATCTTCTGCATACGTCCCTCCATATTGGCATTGACCGTAATCACGGCATCTTTGCCCACTTCTGCCGGTCGGGCTATATATTTGCCCGCCCCTGTGGGCTGCAACACTCCCCCGCTCATGGAAGCCACCACCTTATTGGCCGGAACCCCGGGAATAGACACGCTCATAGGGTTCTCATATCCGGCATACAACACATTCATCAAGTCTGCCGACACCGTAGCCGAAGGAGCCACCACGGTGTAAGGCTGAGAGAAGTCCCTGCGCACCATCTGGCCACGCCCGTCCATCATCTCGATATAACCTTTCAGCGTATAATCGCCCGTACTACTGCAAACCGTCTCATACAACCCGCCCGGTGAAGTGATTTGCCGTCCGTTGACATATACCGTCGGACGTTGGGTCGTATCCACAGCAGCCATGATGATCTGGGCACTGAATTTCCCGCCTTGTACCACCGTACGCGAAGCCGGTATCACAAACGCATTCAACTCGTTCACACGCAAGTCTTTCATGTCTATATTGGCCACCAAGGCATGAAGCACCTCTCCTTCGGCATACCGCACATCACTCTGCAATTTGGAAAGCAAAGTGACGGCCGCAGCCACCGGCGTATTCTCAAACATATACTCCTGCCAATTCTTCCCTAAAGTACCGGCCTTGTTCGGAACCTCCGTACTCAGGTTGTCCGCAATGATTTTCTTCTGCGTCTCGTCTGTCAACATGCCGACGATGCTTTCACGAAAACTGTTGATGGCCGCGAACAACCTCTGTCCTTCTCCTCGGCGCGGCGCCAACATCACATGGGAAGCCGCCTCCAGATCCTCCTTGTTCTGCACGTCTTTCACGTCGCCGTCTTCCCCGTCTGCCTGTTTCACAATACTGACCTTCAGGGCTTCCGCATAATTATATAAGGAGTCTGAGATTTTTTTCACATACTGTGCCTTGTCGAACCATTCCTTCACTTTGGCCGGATTGGCCTCCATCTGTCCCTGCAAATCCTTATAAAGGGCTTCGTTGGACGCAGAAGCGTTCGCCGTAGTCCGCAGAAGGCTGTCTTCCACCAATGAAAAACCATTCAACACGTCGGAAGACACGTTCAGGGCCAACATAGCCATCAGCACCACATACATGAGGTTGATCATCTTCTGACGCGGAGACATTCTATTTTGCTGGGATGCCATTTCGTATTCCTTTCTGATTAATCCGTTTATTCTGTTATCGAACCGCCCGGTGTATGCTTCATGTTCACCGTCAAGGCCTGAATCATACGGTTGTAAATGCCGTTCAATTCTTCTATCTGACGCGCCATCTTGCGGGTCTGTTCATTGATTTGGTCTATCGTGCCCACCTGCGTACTGATACTCTTCAACTGCATCTCGTATATCGTATTGATGCCCGTCAGCGTACGGTTCAGATTATCCATCTCCTTGGCATCACGCGTCATGTGTTCAGCCTGTTCGGACACACGCGCCAAGGTTTCGGTCAACGTCTTCAGCTCTTCCACATAATTTTCAGCCGCCTCCTTCATTTCGGGAGTAGAAGCGTTACGGGCATCTTCAAGCACTTTCGCAAAAAGTTCTGCGTTGGAAGCATTCACCATATCGGCCAAAGCCTTTATATCCAACGCCTGCTGCCCCACGCTGCCCTGCACGCCTTGTGTTCCGCCGCCTGCTGCGCCAGACACGTCCGGATTTACAGTAGCCGCTGCCCCGGAAAGAGGGATGCCTCCATTTCCTCCGACTACGACCGGCCCTCCCACGACTATGGGCTGGGATACCCCTCCACCGGACACAACCGGTTGGGCCACTCCACCTTGCGCAACCTCAGGAAGGTTCCCGGCTTCCTTTTCGCCGACAGCCTCTTCGTCCCAATCCTCTTCATCCGAAGCCAGACTCACCCGGTCTTCATCGCGCTTCAGTTCTGCCGGACGGTCGAAACCGGAGATGAAAAACACCAGAACCTCCGTCCCCATACCGATGAACAACATCGCATTGGCCCCGGGAATATGAGTCAGTTTGAACAAAGCTCCAAGAATAACCACAGCCGCTCCCCAACTGTACGCATAATTCAGGAATGTCTGTCCGGGCACCGACTCAATCCAATCCTGAATACGGATAATTATGTTTTTTCTATTCTTAGCCATATTTTTACCTCTTTAATCTTTTTATTTACGTTTATTGGTTGTCCCCGACACAGAACGTACACAACGGAAACCGATGTACGAACGCGGTTGGTTTTGATATTCGTATGAACGCCATACGGAACGTATCATGGATTCCGGGTCTTTCCACGAACCGCCCCTCACCGACTTCTTCTTCAGGCGATAAGGGTCTTCTTTTGCGGCATTGTATTTCAGTTCCGGATTCATGTCGCTCATGCCGTCCACACCCGATTCGGTGTACACCGTACTCGTCCATTCCGCCACATTTCCCGCCATGTCGAACAAACCGTTGGAATTGGCCGAATAGGAACCACATTTGGACGTTATCAAGCTCCCGTCGTCCGTATAGTCCCCACGGTCGGGTTTGAAGTTGGCATAATAACAGTCTTTCTCGCTTTTCACCCCTTTTGTCTCCCACGGGAACAAGGCTCCTTCGGGACCACGTGCGGCAAATTCCCATTCCACCTCTGTCGGCAAACGGTAAGGCTGTATCTGACTGGCTGCGGCTCCCAAGCCACGTTTCAGGAACTCCGTACGCCAATCGCAGAAAGCATTGGCCTGTTCCCAGGTCACACCGACCACCGGATAATCGTTATAAGCCGGATTGGAGAAGTATTGCAACATGTAGCGTTCGTTTTCCGCATTGGAAAAATCGTTCACCCAACACGTCGTATCCGGATAAATATTCACGATATAAGTATTCAGGAAATCATGCAGTCCCGAAAGCGGGCGGGTGATGGTTTCACGCACGATACGCCCTTCGTCGTCGATATAAGCCGTATCCTTGGAAATCATGACCACTTCGTCCGCATCCACGGCATGGTCGGTATTCAGGTTGCGTTCATCCGGATTCAGGCGGTGCTTGCGCAAAGCGGCAGCGGTATAATCGAACACCTCATAACGGTAATTCATCTGGCGCGCATCCAACATACGCTCCCCCGTGGCCGGATTCGTCACGTACACACTTTCTATGGCCCTCAACTCGTCTTCGTTCGGACGCTTCCAGGGTATCGGCTTTTTCCAGTTCAGATAAGGAGTCACAGGATTCCCGAACTTGTCCTCCTCTATCTTGTAGGTCTCGTCGCCCGCGTATGCCGGGTCGGCCAAGCGTTCGCGGATAATAGAGTCGCGCACCCAAAAGACAAACTGGCGATATTTGGCATTCGACACTTCATTCGCGTCCATCCAGAAGCCGTCAACCGAAATTTCCCGGGTAGGAATGGTCATTCCCCACAACGAATCGGTTTCTTCCGTACCGATTTTCAATGAACCTTTCTTCACGAAAACCATCCCGTAAGGAGTCGGTTCACTGTAGGCCGTTCCCCCGACACCGGTCACTTCTCCACCCGTGGCGGTGGATGCCGAACGGGGACCCAGACAAGCGCTGAACGCCAGACCTGCCATTATGCCCCATATCAACCCACAACACTTCATATTCATTATTATAATATTCTTACGCTTTTATGTTTATTCTTTCCTTTCTTGAACAGATTCAACTCCGTCTTATAGCCGATGATGATCTCATGACTGCCGTTCAATGCCCCGATGCCGGCCGTGTACATTTCGTACGCATAACCGAGATTGATGCCATGAAAGTCTCCGCCGAAGAGGAAACTGACCGAATTCATCGGACTGTACGACACCCCGCCGTACAACTCATGCTTGCTGCCATGATAAGCGATGCGTCCCGTCATATCCGCCCGGAAACCCACGGCATCGGAACGCAGCATGGCGGTCGTATGTATGGTATATAACGGACTTTTAAGCCGTATATTGTACCCGCCCGTCAAATAATAAGAAGGAGAGACCTTAAATTCGTTCACTTTTTCCTCTCCCAACGTGACGGTCGGCGAGGTACAGTGCATCATGGCAAAACCGGCGTACCACGACTTACGGGCATACTGGACGCCGAAATTCATATCGAAACCGGCCCCGTTGGCCTCAGCCGTAGGGAAAGCAGGGTCGCCGGACTCTCCCAAATCCAACTCTCCCCCGTCGAACGTCTCACTGAGCATGGACAAATGGATACCTCCGCTCAGTTTGCCTCCCCACAAAGGCTGATGATAAGCATATTGCAGAAAAAACTTCTGGTGCTTGAACAGACCGATCTGGTCGTTGGTGAACCCCACTCCGGCACCGTGCCTCGCGCTGATGAAAAACAACGGCAGATCCACGTAAGCAAACATTACGGCGGGGGCGTTTTCAAAACCGGTCATCTGCATGCTGTAAGCTCCTTGAAAGTTCAGCATGGGAGACTGTCCCGTCGCTGCGGGGTTATAAAAGGGCGTCATGGCCCAATAATTGACAAAAGACGGGTCGTACTGAGCCTTGACCCACCGGGGCAACAAGCTCAATATCAAGATAAACCCTATCAGTTTTCCCTTTGTCCTCACTGTCTCTACAACCGTTGTACTTTAAGAAAACAGAATCTTTTTCTTTTTATTGTCCGGCATCGCACGAAAATCGCGGTTTCAGGTAAAACAATGGAGCGGATGCACACTTACACCCGCTCCAGTAATCATTTCAGGTTTTCCGTATTTCCAAGTCCGACGCACATCAATACTCGTCCTCGTTGAAAAGAAAATCCTCCTTCGTCGGATAGTCCGGCCAAACATCCTCTATCGTCTCATATATTTCGCCTTCATCCTCTATTTCTTGCAGATTCTCGATCACTTCCAAGGGAGCGCCAGAACGCATCGCATAATCAATCAGTTCATCCTTGGTGGCAGGCCATGGCGCATCTTCTAACTTTGAAGCCAATTCCAGTGTCCAATACATAGTCCTTAATATTTATAACAACTTCGTTTTTCTATTTTGTGCGCAAAAATAATAATATTTTCGATACCATCAACGTTTCTTCCACACAATTTCATCTTTCCCCTCAATAAATAGCATTTTACGGGACAACACAAACAGATAATCGGACAAGCGGTTGACATACGCACAAACCTCCGGCATCACCGGCGCACTTCCGGACAGTTCCAGAATACGCCGCTCCGCCCTGCGGCACACGGTGCGGCAGACATGGCACACGGCCGCCCCCCGGGAGCCGCCGGGAAGCACGAATCCCCGCCATCCGGGAAGCCCGTCTTCCGCCTCATCTATGGCTTGCTCCAGACGCGTCACGTCTTCTTCCGTCACCACCTCCCGGCCAAGCTTTTCCGCATGTGAGGGCTCCGTAGCCAGATAGGCCCCTATCGTGAACAAGTCACATTGGATGCCTGTCAGGAACTTGCGGTCTTCTTCATGCTCCAAATAAGTAATCAATTCGCCGATGTGGGCATTCAATTCATCCACCGTCCCATACGCTTCCACGCGGACATCCGTCTTGGACACCCGCACGCCCCCGCTCAGGCTGGTCATTCCCCCGTCGCCCGTACGGGTATATACTCTACTTTTCTTCATCCTTCCGTATATTTAAAAATTCACAATATAATCTTGCCGTTGCTTGGAACGGTCATAAAACACAAGACCGTAGTCGTAGAGATCGAAAGTCACGACGGCTTCCGGCAAGCGTTTCACGTCGTTCCACGCCCGCAAAGCCGCTTTTGAAGCCCGTATGCCGAAAAGGAGGCACACCGAACACCTTGTCGACGGACGCGAAACCACAGCCGTCCAATGCCGGGGCGCAATCCCCCTCCCCACGATCATCAGTTCCTTCTGCCGCACGAAACCTCCGTTCTCCCGTACCCTCACCTTCCAAAACAAGTCCTGGCATACCGCGGCCGAACGGCATCCCGCTGCCAAGTAAGCCGTTTCCGCCTCTTTCACGTGCCCATATATCCGGATCAGCGAGGGATGCACGTAATTGGACAGACGAAAAAGAAACTTGCGGCATTTCAACCGATGCAAGCCCCCGCACAGGCAAACCACGGGATAACGTTTCTTCAGTTCCCGATAGGCGTAATATTCCCCACGCTCATACACCACATACGTCAGGAAGTCGAACGCAAAGGGAGAATGCACACCGTATCCGCGCCGATGCCTGAACCTTTTCAACCAAATCCATTGTCTACAGAGCATTCTTGTATCATATATTTGTTCTTGTCCAACAAAGTTAGCACAAAAAAGCACTCCGTATTGATATAAATCAAGAAAAAGCCGTTTTTTCGATATTAAAAGCCGGATATTTTGCCGGAAAGACGAAACTCCCTACCTTTGCATCGTGTTTTTCATAGTATTAGATTTAAGGTTAACAAAGGTTGGGTCAGAGCGCTGACCCTTTTTTTATGCCCTACGGTGAAGCCTTAAAAAAACAGGACATTACAGTCTCGCGTCTCCGCTCTCTCCGCACTTCACGTAACCACCTCACCCACAATAAAATACAAACCTACAGAGAACGGCAAAAAAATCTCCTGCAAACGATTTTCCAATCTCCTGCGAACGATTTTTCGTTTGGCGCAGAACAAAAAATCATTTGCCGCAAGGTAAATCCGACCACTCCTCGAGACATGATTTCATTTGACAAAGCCCTGCTTCCAAAGTCCGGCACGCCCACCCACGGTATGCACTTCGCAGTCCTCCCCGTCCGGGGTATCTTGCAAAAAAAATAAGGCAAACCTCACTGACTTTCAAAAAAAAAACGTTTCTTTATACCTCCAAACAGGAACTTGAACAAACCAGCATAGAAAAAGACATGGAACTACAGACGCATACCGACACAGCATACCGGCAACTGCTTCCCACCGAAATCCGACAACTGGAACAGCAAGGCTGCACGGCCGAGAACTGGCAACTGATTGAAGTCCATCCGGATATCGACCTTCGCCATCTGGCGTACGTGCATTTTTCCGGCTCCAACCGTATCGGGAATTTCCAAAAGACCGTCACGCTGCCGGGCGGAATCACGTTCCATACGGGTATCCGCCATGCCACGCTGCACTGTACCACCGTGGGCGACGACTGTCTGATAGCCCACGTCCACGGGTATATCGCCCATTACGACATCGCCCCGGGCTGTATCATCCTCCATACGGACACCATTGCCATGACCGGCCCGTCCGCCTTCGGCAACGGCACGGAACTCCATGTCATGAGCGAAAGCGGAGGACGGGACATCCTCATCCACGACCGCCTGTCGGCACAGGAAGCGTACATGCAGGCCGTGTACCGCCACGATGCCTTGTTTACGCAAAACCTCCGCCGGTTGGTTTCGGACTACGCCGCACAGCAAACCGGCAACCGCGGCAAGATAGGCGAGGGCACACGGATACTCCGCTGCGACCTGATCCGCAACGTGAAAATCGGGCCTTGCAGCCGTCTGGAAGGTGCCGTCCGGTTGGAAAACGGCACGATATGCAGCCATCCGGACGCCCCTACCTTCGTGGGCGACTTGGTCATCGCCCGTGATTTCATCCTGCAAACCGGCAGCCATGTCGCCGACGGCGCGACGCTCACCCGTTGCCATGTAGGACAAGCTTCCTCCATTGGGCACGGATTTTCTGCCACAGATTCCTATTTCGGTTGCAACTGCCAGGCGGAGCAGGGTGAAGCATGCGCCATCCTGGCCGGTCCCTATACGGTGACGCACCACAAGTCCACGCTGTTGATAGGCGGCATGTTCTCGTTCATGAACGCCGGTTCGGGCACCAACCAGAGCAACCACGCCTACAAGCTCGGCCCCCGACACCACGGTGTGCTGGAACGGGGATGCAAAACCGCTTCGGGCAGCCACATCTCGTGGCCCGCGCATATCGGAGCGTTTTCGCTGGTCATGGGACATTGCGCCCCCGGTACCGACAGCAGCGAATGGCCATTCTCTTACCTCGTGGAGCAAGGCTCGTCCCATTACGTGATTCCCGGCATTACCCTGAGGGGCGTGGGAACGCTGCGCGACATCGGGAAATGGCCTGCACGCGACGGCCGCCTGCCCCAAGTGCCTCAAACGGACCGGGTCTCCTTCGAAGCATTCTCTCCTTATACGATGGGGCGGGTGTTCCGGGCACGGATTACCTTGGAAGAACTAAGCGGACGCTTCGACGCGGAGACCCAAGAAATCACATGGAACGGCCTGCGGCTCAAAGAGAAATCGGTGAAGCAAGGCATAGAATGGTACCGGCTGGCTTTAGACCGTTACTTGGGCGAACAACTGATCCGGCAATTAGAGGCGCACGAAGATATGCCCGTGGACAGCTTATATGAAACCCTGCGTCCCCGCGCGACATGCAGCGACCGTTGGGGAGACATCGGCGGCATGCTGGCACCCATAAGCGAAATCAACGACATTACCAGAATCATCGCCACAGGACAACTCGACCGCATAGAGAAATTGGGAGAACGGATCCGGCTTATCCATGACCGGTATGACGACTTCGCCTGGGCTTGGACGTGGAACCTCTTGCACGAGATATACCCCGATGCCTACGGTAAGGACTTTATCCCGTCGCTCTGCCTGCCCGTCATCCGGAAATGGGAAACCGCCGCCACGGCACTCAACCGGCAAATCATAGCCGATGCCACAAAGGACATCTCGACAGGTTCCCTTGCCGGTTTCGGTATCGACGGCGGTGAGGAAACCGCCGTAGACGACGCGTTGGCCGTCCGGGGCACCGTACAACAATGCGGCATCATCCAAGAGTTGGAAAAACAACAAACGGAAATCAAAGAAAAGGCCGGATACTGGCTGCATAAATTAACCCTCTAACCCCATACGACTATGAACAGACAGCAAAACCCTTCACCGGAAAACCGTACTTCACGTGTAATGACAGCGTGGCCGGACGCCCTGAAACTGTTCTTTTTCGGCTTCTGGATGTTTTTCGGCATTTATTACAGCGACGTGCTTTACATCGCCCAACAGTACAGTTTCTTCAGCACAGCCCAAGGAGCCATGCGCCCGCTATGGGAAACCTCTTACGGTTCGTTGTGGATTATCGGGCGTGCCTTGCTCCAAGCGTTCCATTCGCCCTTTTGGGGCGGTGCCCTCCTGTCGGGCATGCTTACCCTCATCTCTTGGCTGTTCGGTTATGTCTTCAGGTTGCGCGGCCGATTCGGATACCTGAAATACATCCCGGCATTCGTTTTTATTTATGTGGTCGTCTACCACGGTTTCGACATTTACTATCAGACGGAAACGGGCAAACTGCTCGGCATTCCCTTCTGCATCCTCCTCATTCTGGCCTGCCAAGCCGTCTTCGTTCGTTCTTTCAGTCGGAAAAAACTCTCGGGGTTGTTCACCCCACCGGCTTACAACCGTCCGCTCGACGAATGGAAAGCCATGGGATTCATCCTCATCTTGGGAGCCGGAGCCGTGGGCATGAACGAATGGCAGCGCCCCTACGTGCGCCCTACCGCCAGGATGCAGCGCGAACTGGAACGGCAGGACTGGAAGGGCATGCAAGCCACCGCTTCCCGCTCCGACCTGACCTACAGCACGGTGGCGGCTTACTACGCCATTTCGCGAATGGAAGACGAAAACGACGTGCCCAAGGTACCCATAGACATGTTACCGCCGACAAGCCGCCCCATTTACCTGCATAACCGCGACGGTAACCTCGAAAACGCCCGGAATTACTTCCTGATGGACTATTGCATCGCTTCGGAACAATACTCCATCGCTTACGAACTGGGCAAGGCGGACCTGAATACCAATGGCCCGTCTCCGCTCCTGCTCAAACAGATGGTACGGATTTGCCTGGCCTTACATAAAAAAGAAGAAGCACGTTCTCACCTGAACGTGCTCCGTACGCTTCCTTTCGAGAAGGACTTCATCGAGACCTACGCCCCGGAGGCACAGGAATAGGAAAAAGGGATTTCCTCCTCCCTCCGGGCTTATTCCGCCCGCTTGACAGCCAAGACCAGTTCGGCGGACTTCAGTCCTTTGGCTTCCGCTTTCAGACGAAGGGTTCCGGCTTGTCCCTTTTCCGCCACGATCGCGGTCATCTGTCCGTTGAACACCGGCATTTGCGGCCGGCCGAACGGTTCAAGGCATACGGGGTTGCCGTTGGCTCCGGCCTTGTAATACCCGGCTCCACGGACAGAAAACTTCACCGTATGCTGTGCGTCGGGACAGAGGTTGCCCTCGCGGTCCACCACGCTGACCGTGACAAAAGCCAAGTCCTCATCCCGCAAATCCGCGTCCAACGTGTCCTTGTCGGCCTTCAATACGATGCGGTAAGGCTTACCTGCCGTACGGACGATCTGCTCCGCACGCTTCCGTCCGTTTTCGTCGTAGGCCACAGCCTTCACCTCGCCCGGCTCGTAGCGCGTGTCCATCCACATCAGCCGGTAACGTTTCTGGCGGGCCAAAGCACGGCGTGCCTCATCGTTTTCCGTCTCGTCGAGCTTGACAGTGGTGTCTTTCGTACGTTTCCCTTGGCTCTTGCCATTGATGAAAAGTTCCACTGTGGGGTAATTGGTGTACACGAATACCGGGGTCACCTCGCCTTCACGCCCCGGCCAGTTCCAGTGCGGAAGGATGTGCAAGGTTTCCGCTGCCTTGTTCCATTGGCTGCGGTAAAGGTAATAACGGTCCTTGGGCAGGTAAGCCAAGTCGATGATGCCGAACAGCGAAGAATGGCTGGGCCAATCGTCATAATACGGCGTCGGCTCGCCCAAGTAGTCGAAGCCTGTCCACACGAACTCGCCCATATCGTAGGGCAAATCCTCGGACAAGATAAAGTTGTCCTCCGGCAAGTCGCTCCACGGGCAATGTTCCACATCGTAGGAAGACGACTGGTGGTCGTCGTATTTCGCCCCGGCCTTGCGTTCCACAGGGAACTTATACACGCCGCGCGAGCTTACCGTAGAAGCCGTTTCCGACCCCAGTACCACTTGCTGCGGCAATGCCTTATAAGCTTTCTGGTAAAGATGGGAACGGTAATTGAAGCCCGGGATGTCCATGATGGCCGCCACGTGGCTCTTGATGGCGGCATCCACACGGTCCATGCCCTGTGTACAGGGCCGCGTGGGGTCTTCGCGGTGCACGATGTCCTGCATCATCCGACAAAGCTTTGCTCCCTGCGCCGAACCTTGGTCGGGCACCTCGTTGCCGATGCACCACATCACGACCGACGGGTCGTTGCGGTAATGACGCACCACATTCACCAAATCGCGTTCCACCCACTCGTCGTAGTACTTGTTATAACCGTTGGCCATTTTCTTGGCTTTCCACTCATCGAAAGTCTCCACCATCAACAGCATCCCCATCTCGTTACAGGCTTGCACCAGTTCCGGCGACGGCATGTTGTGCGACGTGCGGTAAGCATTGCTACCCATGTCCTTCAGCATCTTCAGCCGGTAACGGATGGCCTGCATGTTCACAGCCGTGCCCAACGGTCCCAAATCGTGATGATTGCACGTGCCGTGGAAAACCAACCTTTTCCCGTTCAACAGGAAGCCTTTTTCGGGGACGACTTCAATCGTACGGATGCCGAACGTGGTCCGGTAGGTGTCGCTCAAACGTCCCTGATAGTACACCTCCGTGTCCGCCCGGTAGAGGTTCGGATGTTCGCAATCCCACAACAGGGGGCGGTCCACCACGAAATCCTGTTCGAGCACGCCTTCGTCATACGGCGACAAGGCGGTTTCGCGCTCCGCCACTTTTTGTCCTCCGGGGGCACGCAGGACGGTTTTCAGACGGATGTCCTTGCAGTCCGTGCCGTCGGGATATTCCAGTTCCGTACGCACCTTCACTTTCGCAAAATCCTCACGCACCGCCGGCGTGGTGACGGTCGTGCCCCATGTACGTACCCCGACTTTGCCCGACACGACCAGATGCACGTTCCGGTACAACCCGGCCCCCGGATACCAGCGCGAGCTTTCGGGTTCATTCTCCAAGCGCACCGCCAACACATTGTCTTTCGCGTTCACGGCATCCGTCACGTCGAAATAAAAGGAATTATAGCCGTACGGCCAATTCCCCACCTTCTTTCCGTTGACATAGACTTGCGCGTGACTCATCGCCCCGTCGAACATCAGCACCACGCGCTTGTCCGCCCCGAAACCGGGCACGTCGAAATGCAGCCTGTACCAGCCTACGCCTACGAAAGGCAGTCCTCCCGTACGTCCGGACTGGTTCTGGGCTTCTTTCTGTCCGTCCTGCTCGATGGCCATGAACTGACGGTCGTTGTTCGCATCGAACGACCCGCTTATCGCCCAATCGTGGGGCACGGACACGCGTTCCCACTTTCCGTCGTCTACCTGCACTCCGCCGAACGACTCATTGTCCGCACGGGTAAACCGCCATCCGTCCCGCAACAGCACCGTTTCCCGTTCTCCACCGGCCTGCATCCCCAAACAGAAGAGTAAGCCCCACACATACAATAACAGTTTTTTCATATTTTTCAGGTTAATGATGAACAGGTTCGTTAAGCCAGCGAATAGACCACGTCCATGACTTTCCGCCCGATTTCCTCCGCCTCAGCCTGCGTGGCTGCCTCGGAATACACACGGATAATCGGTTCTGTATTGCTTTTACGCAAATGCACCCATTTGTCGGGGAAATCAATCTTCACTCCGTCGATGTCGTTCACCTCTTCGTCCTTATACATGTCTTTTACTTTCTCCAGAATGGCATCCACATCCGTCTCCGGCGTCAGGTCGATACGGTTCTTGGCCATGAAGTATGACGGATAGGTGGCACGCAGTTCGGACATTTTCTTTCCCGTCCGGGCCAGATAGGTCAACACGAGGGCTATGCCGACCAATGCGTCGCGCCCGTAATGCGCCTCCGGATAAATCACCCCGCCGTTGCCTTCCCCGCCGATCACGGCACGGGTCTCTTTCATCTTGGCCACCACGTTCACCTCGCCGACTGCAGCCGCGCTGTATTCCCCTCCGCGCATACGGGTCACATCGCGCAAGGCACGGGTGGAACTCAAGTTAGACACCGTGTTCCCGGGCGTGTGCTGTAAAATATAGTCTGCCACTGTCACTAAGGTGTATTCCTCGCCGTACATCGTCCCGTCCTCGCAGAACATGGCCAGACGGTCTACGTCCGGGTCTACCACGAATGCCAAGTCGTGGCCGCCTTTTTGCATCAAAGCCTTGATGTCGCCCAAGTTTTTTTCCAAAGGTTCGGGGTTATGGCCGAAGTTCCCCGTCGGCTCCGTAAACAGCCCCGTGACCTGCTCCACTCCTAATTGTTCCAACAACCGGGGCAGGATGATGCCGCCCACGGAATTGACTGTGTCTATGGCCACGCGGAAATGCGCCTTGCGAATCGCCTCCACGTCCACTAATTTCAGGTTCTTGACCAAGTCGATGTGCTTTTGGTCGTACGTCTGGTCTTCCCGATAGTGCCCCAGATGGTCCACGTCGGCATATTCAAACGCCTCTTCCTCGGCCAGACGCAATACTTCGTTTCCCTCCTCTTGATTGAGGAATTCCCCTTTTTCATTCAATAATTTCAAAGCATTCCACATCCGGGGGTTATGCGAGGCCGTGATGATGATGCCGCCGCAGGCTCCTTCCATCGTTACAGCCAGTTCGGTGGTCGGCGTGGAAGCCAGTCCGATGTTGACTACATCGAACCCCATGCCCATCAGTGTGCCGCACACCACGTTCTTGACCATCTCGCCGGAAATGCGTGCATCCCGTCCCACTACGATGGTATTACCCTTCACCGTAGTCGTCCGGCGAATCCATGCGGCGTATGCAGATGTAAACTTCACAATGTCCAACGGATTCAGCGTGTCGCCCACGTGGCCACCGATAGTTCCGCGTATGCCTGAAATAGATTTAATAAGTGTCATAATAAGAGTCTTTATGTGTATAATTGAGTTTCATAATAATTTTACTTGGGGCAAAGATAGATATAAAAACAATAAACGGCGGACATCACCTAAGAAATTCTTGGTAGAAATTTATTGATGGGAGATTTTATTACTATCTTTGTACTTATCAAACCTAAACGAAATATCATGAAACGTAACATTGCACTCGGTATTGCATTTTGCTCTTCTCTCTTCGTATGGGGACAAGGGGAAAACGCAGCGCAAACCTCTGCCACCCCAGAGGCTTTAAGCCAGAAAGTAGAAAAATTCGGTACGGCCATTCCCCAAGAAAAAGTCTTTCTCCACATCGACAACACCTGCTATTTCGTAGGCGACACGATATGGTATAAAGCCTACGTCACGCGCTCAGACCGGCAGACCCTGACCGACCTCAGTAAAATATTATATGTAGAACTGCTCACACCCGACGGTTATCTGGTAGAACGTCAACAGGTGGAAATGCCGGACGGGACGGGACACGGGGCTTTTGCGCTTACCGACTCCCTGTACGCCGGATATTATGAATTAAGGGCATACACCCGTTGGATGCTGAACTTCGGGCAGTATGAACACCCGCATTCAAAATGGACGGAACTGATGTTCTACTTTAAATCAATGGCCAAAGACTTTTTCCGGGATTATGATAAGATTTATTCACGCGTATTCCCGGTATTCGACCAACCGCAAACTCCCGGAGATTACGTCAAAGACATGACGCTCAGGCCGATGCGAAGATACTTCAAATCCGACAAAGGCAAGCCGAAACTCGATCTCCGCTTCTATCCCGAAGGAGGAGACATCGTGGAAGGCACTACCGGAAGAGTAGCGTTCGAAGCCAACACCGAGGAGGGAAAACATATCGACATCGAGCTATCCATACAGGATAAAAACGGGAAGGAAATTGCCCGGACCAAAAGTACGAACCGGGGACGCGGCATATTCACTTTACCGGACATACCGGCTGGAGAGAAATATAAAGCCGTATTCCGATACGAAGGATATGATTATACATACGCATTGCCCGAACCGGAAAAGGAGGGCTGCGCCATGGCTGTCGTACAAAAAGGGGAGGTCGTCAACGCCTCTATCCAATCCTCCGGCCTTCCGGACCCGAAACCGGTTCTCGGCCTGCAGGTCATGCACAACGGCGTATCGAAAGCCTATTATGACATCAAGCTCGACGACGGCGGCAAAGCGACCGTAGAAATTCCGTCCGACCAGCTTCCTACGGGAGTAAACCAGTTTACGCTGTTCGACGGGAAAGGACGTGTGTACGCCGACCGCCTGATATTCGTCAACCACCACGAATATGACACACCGCAATTAACCGTCGACGGGGTAAAAGCACAATACGAACCTTTCGAGCCCATCTCCCTGCAACTCCAACTGACGAACCCGACCACCGGCACGCCCAATGTGTCATTGGCGATACGGGACCATGCCACGGACGAACTGACATACGACAACGGCAACATCCTCACGGAAATGCTATTGGGAAGCGAACTGAAAGGTTTCGTCGAGAATCCGGGTTACTACTTCGAAGCGGACGACAGTATTCGTCGTCAGGCACTTGATCTCCTCATGATGGTACAGGGATGGCGACGTTATTCGTGGAAAACCATGTCGGGCGTCGAACCCATGACCATCCAGCACATGCCGGAACAACTGCAAACCATTTCCGGTTGCGTGAACAGAATAGAAGACTTCCGGTTGGCCTACGGAACGTATGTCAAAGAAGAAAACTGGTTACCCGGAACAGGAACCATGCGCGCTCCGGACACTTCCGTAGAACGGGACGCCACCATAGAAGACATCATGGAAGCCGCAGACCATCCGAACCAAGAAAACAATGGACTTGAATCCGGCAACACCACAGACAATAACCCGCTGACCCAAATGCTTCAGGACAACCAACGTGATCCGTTCACCACGGGCTCCATCATGAGCAACCTGAAAGAAGAAGTCAATGTATGGCCCACATTCATACAAGGCAACCAGACCATGGACCTCATGCAAACGACGGAAAACGGAATGTTTTATATGAAGACGCCTTTACTTTACGACAAATACATCCTGTTCCTTCCGGCTGCGGACAAAGATAAAGGTCAGGATTACATCAAAGACAAAATGAAGAAGGACTTCACCAACGAGGAGGCTTATCCGGACTATTTTGTCAAATTGAACCGGTTCAATCCCTTATTCCCCAAACCGTATGGCTATTATCAGGATGCGCCGCGCTATGACGCAGACGAACGGTTCGACAGCCAAGGCGGCCAAACATCTTTCACAGACCGCCAGCTTGCCACGATAACCGTACGCACCAAACGGGGAGGACTGCGCAAGCTCGACCTTAGCAAACCGGCCTTGGTAGTCGACGCTTACGAGGCATTCAACCTCACGGCCGACTATGGCATGAGCACCGGCACGCACAACTGGGTCACCTTTCCGCAGCAAGTCGCCCTGACCTATATCGGAGATATGGGCATGGACAGGGACTATTTCCTACAAGTCCGGTATGACGGCAAACCGATAAACCTGAAGAGTACCCGCAAAAACGTTGCTCCGCCACGCATGGCCAACGGCACGCAAATTGAGATTCCTCCCGTCATCACGGCCGGAGAAGGCAAAATGGAAGCTTACAGACACCTCCGAAACTTGGACAAGCTTTATATTTACACGGATTACGCTCCCCGCGAACAAGGCAGCGCGAGGTACAAAGGCGACAACCAACCGGATGTCATCATCGACTACCGTCTATTTCCCAACGACGGCTACCAGCCTACATACCGTGACCGACGTTACGTGTTGGACGGATACGCCGTATGCGAAGACTTCTATAGTCCTGACTACAGCCAAAAGCCCCTGCCGGACACGAAAGACTACCGTCGTACCTTATATTGGGTCCCGAACGTGAAATTCGATGCCGCAGGAAAGGCCACCGTCAATTTGTATAACAACAGCAAACCCACGGTACTCAGCATCCAAGCCGAGGGCATTACGACCACGGGCACCCCCATCGTATGGAACAGCAAAAATTAAAACCAGAACTTACCCCCAATCCCTAAAAGCCATGAGGAATTACACTTTTCTTAGCATGTTCAGGAAATACGTGAACTCCAGCCTGATTCTGATTATCGTCACGATTGTAGCCATGATAGTGGCCAATTCCGGTTGGGGAGACGCCTACCGTTCCTTGTGGGAGAAGCCGGTCAGTTTCTCTATCGGTAACTTCAATCTGTTCAGCCACGGTAAAGAAAGCCTCAGCCTGATGGACTTTATCAACGATTTCCTCATGGCTTTGTTTTTCTTTTCCGTGGGACTGGAAATCAAAAGGGAAATCCTGGTGGGAGAACTGTCTACACTGAAGAAAGCCTTGCTCCCCATCATCGGAGCCTGCGGCGGCATGGCCATCCCCGTACTGATTTTTTTTCTCACCTGCCCTGACGATGCCCTTATGCTACGGGGGACGGCCATCCCCATGGCTACCGACATCGCGTTCTCATTGGGGGTACTCTCCATGTTCGGCAAACGAGTCCCCATCGGCCTGAAGATATTCTTGGCGACGTTGGCCGTGGCCGACGATTTGGGCGGCATTCTGGTCATTGCCGTTTTCTATTCATCCGAACTACATTTGCAATACCTGGCTTATGCCGGTATCCTACTTGTGATTTTAGCCATCGGCAACCGACGCCACGTCATATCCAAGATGTTCTACATCGTCATCGGAACATTTGTCTGGTACTCCCTGCTGAACTCCGGCATTCACGCCACCATAGCCGGAGTGGTCGTAGCATTTTTCGTTCCGGCACGCCCCGGAGTCTCCGCCCTTCACTTTGTCAAACATCTGCGAAACAAAATCAACCGTTTCCCCATAGACCAGGCAACCACCAACCACAAGGGGACTACTATCCTGTCCAATGAGCAAATCATGTTGCTCAAAAACATAGAACATGCCTCGGACCGTACGATCAGCCCCTTACAGGATTTGGAAGACGCTTTACAGAACCCCATCAACTATTTCGTGATTCCGGTCTTCGCTTTCGCCAATGCAGGAGTGAACTTGGAAGGCATCAGTATGGACAGTCTGCTCAACGGCGTAGGCCTGGCAGTCTTTTTAGGATTGGCCGTCGGGAAGTTCGTAGGCGTATTCTCGTTCTCCTGGCTGGCAGTCAAGTTGGGATTCGTCCAACTGCCCCAAGGCTGCAACTGGAAAAACTTTTTCAGCGTCTGCATGCTGACGGGCATCGGTTTCACCGTTTCCATGTTCATTGCCGACCTCTCCTATTATAATATAGGTATAGAGGGCAGCACGCTCCTCAATGATGCGAAACTGGGTATCCTTTGCGGTTCCATCGTAGCCGGTGTTTTAGGCTGGATACTGCTGGCAGTCAATCTTCCCCGGCAAGACCTTGGAGAGCACAATGAAGACCTGCCTTAAACAGAACCCTTATTTTTCCGCGTAAAAACTGCCTTTTTTCTTTTTTTATCCCCGAGATACAAAAAAAGAAGGCAGTTTTTACGTCTTTTACCGTCCTGCTGCGTCATTATTACAGATTGCAGTCTAAAAAACATGAATGAAATATGAAACAAACCCTAAACAGTCATCCGGAAGAGGAACCGAATCGGGAGATAGCCGCATTGATGGAGAGCGAAAGACCTCACTTGCTACGATACGCCTGTTACCGGCTGGGGAACGCGGACGATGCCGAAGATGCCGTACAAGACATTTTCCTGCAACTGCATACTAAAAGACAAGATGCAGAAGGGCAGCCCTTGGCAGACTTGCGCAGCTATCTCTATCGAAGCCTTTCCAATTTCTGTACCGACCGGCTACGCCGACGGCAGGTACGAGCATTCGTACCGATAGAACAAGTGTCGCACATCTGTGAAGAACAAGTGGAAAACTTCGAACGAGAGTTCCGGCTTATCTCGACCCTGCTGGCGGGAATCCCCGAAGAACAAGCCGAAGTCATCCGGCTCCGCATCCATGGCAACAACAGTTTCTCAGACATTGCCGCCATTTTGGACATTCCGGTCACGACCGCCAAATCCCGATTCCAGTACGGAATCGAAAAAATCAGAAAAGGAATCAAATCCTAAAGTACAAAACCCTAAAAAAACAGAACATCATGAAATGTGAAGATTTTAAGAAATATATGGCCGACTTATGCGACAAGCAAACCGACCCGGCCATTACAGAAGCTTGCAGACAACACATGAAAGAATGTGCCGCATGCCGTGCTTATTACGAAGACTTCATGCACACGGTAAACTTACTTACGCCCAAACACGCCCCCTCGTTCGGGAAAACCCAACCGGCCGTCAGCATCTCTCCTCTTCAGACGACGGCTAAACCGAAGAAGCATCCGTCACACAAATGGATACAAATAGCGGCAGCCGTGGCCATCTTCATGGCAGGATTAGGCACGGGACTCAGCAACTTCTTCTCAACCCAAGCAGAGGCTGTTCCTTCCATCCCCCTTATTTTCGACCAGTCTATCAAGAGTTCACGTAGTGCGGCCAGCTTCTCCATGTCGGTTTACGCCCGTACTACGCCTAACGAAAATTTCGCCTACATCAATCCGGAATCCGGCTTCATGAGAATCAGCCTGGAATCCTTGCGCCAAAACCAAAAGACATTCTGGCGGTTGGAAAAAGAAGGAGGACGCACCATCGTTTCCGACGACGGGAAACAATACATGTGGACCACAGGCGGCCTTGCCGTATGTGGTGACGAGACGTGCAATTTCGCAGAAGGGTTTTCTTCCTTGCTTCGTCCGGAAACACTCTTGGAGCAACAAAAAGCGGCACTATCCGGCAACCCGCAAGCACACGCGGAAATGACGGAGACCGATTCCACCATCACCATCGTGACCCACACCGATGTGTATGGCAACGCCATCAGTGCGTCCTTGCTTGAGAAAGAAGAAAAAAGCTACCGGTGCACAACGGAAAACGTCTTCTCCAAACGGGACGGTCTGCTGCAACAGGTACAGATTTGGTGGGAACGTGACGGCCAAAAAACATTGGTGTTGAAAAGCGAACATATTGTCTACAACTTGCCACTCGTCCCCAGCGTGCTCGTGCAACGCCCCGACACCACACAAGTGACTTGGCTGTCCGCCCACACCCCGTCCGTCAAAGACCCGGCACACCTGAGAAAACTAACGAACGAAACCGCCCGGGAAGCCGCACAAAGAATCCTGAAGGCCCTCACCGACGGCAAGCCCCAAATGGCCGGCGAAGCACTCTACTATTACACGGCCCAACTTCCTACACTCACCGAAAACATGAAAGGCTGCAAGGTTTCAGCAGTCAGTCAAGCCAAAGAAAAGAAAGACTATAAAGGCGTCATCGTGTTCTACAAACTGACGACTCCGGACGGAAAGACTGAAAACCGCCATATCGCTTTGCGTCGCGACAACCCGCAGGGAATATGGATGGTAGACGGCGGACTATAAACAGAAAGGAGAGGAACCGGCCACGGTATCCTCTCCTTTTATGAAATACAGTCCATCGTCATTGACGGCCCTGCCGGGGTCAGCAGACCTCAGAACCGGGCTTCACCTCACGGTCTACGGTAATGACACTCAGCGACTCGTCATAGTTCAGCGCCGAGAGTATCATGCCTTGGCTTTCGATGCCTTTCAATTTACGGGGAGCAAGATTGGCAATGAAGCAAACCTGCTTGCCCACCAGTTCCTCGGGCTTGTAGAATTTGGAGATACCGCTCACAATCGTGCGGTTTTCCAACCCGTCGGCAATCTTGAAGCACAACAGTTTGTCCGCTTTGGGCACTTTGGTGCATTCCAACACCGTCCCCACACGGATGTCCAGCTTCTGGAAGTCCTCGAATGCGATATTCTCGCGGATGGGCTTGGCCTTATAGTTGGCTTCCTCGTTGGCTTTTTTCGTGTCCAGCAACTTCTGTACCTGCGCTTCGATTACGTCGTCTTCTATCTTCTCGAACAACAATTCCGGCTTGGCCAACCGGTGGCCGGCCTGCAAGAGGTCCGTCCGTCCTAACCGGTTCCACTCGAAACTTTCCATATTCAACATCTTACGGAGCTTCTCGCTACTGAAAGGCAGGAACGGCTCGAAAGCGATGGCCAGATTGGCCGTGAGCTGCAAAGAGATGTAGATAATGGTCTTCACCCGCTCAGGATCGGTCTTCACCACTTTCCAAGGCTCGCTGTCGGCGATATATTTGTTACCAATGCGTGCCAGGTTCATCGCCTCCTTCTGCGCGTCACGGAATTTGAACGCGTCGAGCAATTCTTCCACCTTCGCTTTCACGTCCTTGAACTCATCCAGCGTCTGGCGGTCATACTCCGTCAGCTCGCCGCAGGCGGGCACCACACCGTCGTAATACTTCTGCGTAAGCTGCAAGGCACGGTTCACGAAATTGCCGTACACGGCCACCAGTTCGTTGTTGTTACGCGCCTGGAAGTCTTTCCACGTAAAATCGTTATCTTTCGTTTCCGGGGCATTGGCCGTCAGCACATAGCGCAATACGTCCTGCTTGCCCGGAAAATCGCGCAAGTACTCATGCAACCACACCGCCCAATTACGTGACGTGGAAATCTTGTCGCCCTCCAGGTTCAGGAACTCGTTGCTCGGCACGTTGTCCGGCAGGATATAGCTTCCCTCGGCCTTCAGCATGGCCGGGAACACGATGCAATGGAACACGATATTGTCCTTCCCGATGAAGTGTACCAGACGAGTTTCGGGATCTTTCCACCACATCTCCCACGAATCGGGCAGCAACTCCTTCGTATTGCTGATATAGCCGATGGGCGCATCGAACCACACATAAAGCACCTTGCCCTCGGCACCTTCCACCGGCACGGGAATGCCCCAGTCCAAGTCACGGCTCACAGCACGGGGCTGCAAACCCATGTCGAGCCAACTCTTGCACTGCCCGTACACGTTGTTACGCCATTCCTTGTGATCTTCCAGAATCCACTGGCGCAACCATGCCTCGTGCTTGTCCAACGGCAGATACCAATGCTTCGTCTCGCGCATCACCGGTTTCGAGCCGCTGATGGCACTCTTGGGGTTGATCAGGTCGGTGGGAGACAGCGACGTACCGCACTTCTCGCATTGGTCGCCGTATGCCCCCTCTGCATGACAATGGGGGCATTCGCCCGTAATGTAACGGTCGGCCAGGAAAGTATGTGCCTCCTCGTCGTAATACTGCATAGAGGTTTTCTCCACGAACTCGCCCTTGTCGTACAAGGTACGGAAAAACTCCGAAGCCGTCTCGCAATGCACTTTGGACGTCGTTCGCCCGTACACATCGAACGAAATGCCGAATTCCTCGAAAGAGTCCTTGATGATTTTATGATAACGGTCTACCACGTCCTGCGGCGTGATGCCCTCCTTCTTGGCCCGGATGGTGATGGGCACGCCATGCTCGTCGGAACCGCCGATGAAAAGCACGTCTTCCTTCTTCAGACGAAGGTAACGCACGTAAATGTCCGCCGGAACATACACCCCTGCCAGATGACCGATGTGCACCGGACCGTTGGCGTATGGCAAAGCCGACGTGACGGTTGTTCTCTTGAATTTCTTTTCCATTTTTTATATTTTAAGCAATTATATCCTACACTATCGGGTATCAGATAATACCACTCACGCTCGGCAGAAACAAGCAAGCTTGCCTCTGCTCTCGCTTAATCGTGGTTTTCATGGCACAAAGTTACGGAATTATTCCTAAATCTCAGGCCAAACCGCCCCGACAAATACACATGCCGGACACTTGATACCAACGGAAGCCACCTTACCCTCCTGTTGCACGGAAAAGGCCGACAAGTGACAAAATGTAAGCCATCTGTCTTTTTCATTGAAAAAGAAAACGAAATTTTGTGTGCCAATAAGTTGACTTTTACGACTGGCCGAATATATTTATTCACAATTCTCCGCCATTTTTCACTTGTTTTAAGCCAAACGGCGATTCAATCTCAGCCGAACGAAAAACCGTTCGGCTGAAAAAACACTTTTTTTGTCCGCACGTCGCAGCGAAGAGGTCTGCCCAAAGGACGTACAAACGCTTGAAAACGGGATGCACACGTGCCGCCACAGCCTCTTTCCACTCTATTCGATGTCTTTCCGTTGTCAAAAGCGGCATGTCAGACTGACGCACAAACGCCGCCCCATGCTTGCGCGCCCTTTACTTTTCTACGGATGTCCTGCCCTCCGACAGGACAAAAAGAAACGGAAAATACCCGGTGGCTGACAAGCAGCTTCTCCACTGACGCACGAGAATCGCGTATTTTCAGAAGCCCCTGCCCCCGAGGCCGTACGAAGGATTCTCGCAAGGCGTAAATTAACAAAATGAAAGAAGGACTTTTATTTCATGCTTTGAATTAGCAAATTGTGAACCTTGTCACCTTAAACGGGGCTGTTGCATTTTCATATCCCTGCCTTTATCAGTTTTATTTCCCCATCCTTATTTTCCACAAAAGCCCAAAGCCATCCTTTATCGACAGTCATACAATGTATATTGACAATATCCGTCGGAAGGCAATATCTATGCACGCATTCCCCGTCAAAATCAAATTTCAAGATTTCATTGTACCGCTCTTCCGGCCCGGCTAACACGGCATAAAAACAATCATCTGCCACATGCAGGGCATTAAATCCGACTACTGTCTCCGGACATACGATGACACAAACCGGGACTGCCCCTTGGGCAATAGAATATTTCGGAGCATAGAAGCCTTTCACCAACTTATGGCTTATTTTTTCTCCGCTCAAAGACAATATCTCAAAGGCCGCCCCTATCCCGGTGGTTATGACAATATGTTTTTCGTCAGGAGATACACCAAAAGACGCCAAATTACCCCAAAGCGACCTGTTGTTCTCTTCTTTTTCGTCCAAAACCGGGAAATCCGAATATGTGGCAAGCACCTTTGATTGATTAAAGATTTGAATCCTATTCCCAAAATGGTTACCAAATCCAAGGAAACGGTTGTCTGATAAAGCCAAGACTTGATAGAAGCGATGCTCCACGGGGCGTTCGCTTTCCACTTCTTCCATTCTTATCACATCTTGAACAGGATTGCCTCCACCCA
>ERZ1504370.160-NODE-160-length-22043-cov-5.201155_pt1 | contig 22043 bp, 8 predicted proteins | sample MGYA00574850_ERZ1504370 | MGnify/ENA primary metagenome ERZ1504370 (study PRJEB39906, sample SAMEA3182070) | gut metagenome | biome: human; feature: gut; material: Stool; isolation source: human stools | place: Canada | collected 2011-11-22 ...
GTTCAGCTACTGGGCTATGAGACACAGGAAAAGAAAGTGACCGTCAGTAACGACTTCACGGTAGATGTTCATTTTTTGATGAGTGATGAAAGTATTATGACGGACGAGGTGGTTGTATCGGCCAATCGCAATGAGACAAGTCGCAAGGTGGCTCCGGTGGTAGTCAATGTGATGAATGCCAAGCTGTTCGAATCGGTGAACTCTACCGATTTGGCTAAATCCTTGAATTACCAGTCGGGGCTGCGTGTGGAGAACAACTGCCAGAACTGCGGCTTCCCTCAAGTACGTATCAATGGGCTGGAAGGACCTTATTCGCAAATTCTTATCAATAGCCGTCCGGTAGTCAGTGCTCTGTCCGGTGTATATGGCTTGGAGCAGATTCCGGTGAATATGATAGAGCGTGTAGAGGTTGTCCGCGGAGGAGGGTCGGCCTTGTTTGGTGCTAATGCAGTGGGCGGAACCATCAATATCATCACGAAAGACCCCATCAACAATTCATTTCAAGTTTCTTCAACAATGTCCAATATGAACGGCAAGGTGTGGGAACAGTATATGGGAGCCAACGCCTCTTTGGTGTCAAAAGACAATACATATGGCATCGCTTTGTATCAGTCTTATCGGAACCGTAATCCGTATGATGCGGACGGGGACGGTTTCTCGGAGTTGGGAAAGCTGAACATGAATACGTTCGGGCTGCGTACCTATTACCGTCCTACGCAGTTCAGCCGTATCAGTCTGGAATATCATACCACGAATGAGTTCCGTCGCGGAGGGAATAAATTTGATTTGCAGCCGCACGAAACGGATATCACCGAACAGACTAAGCATGTCATCAATAGTGGCGGATTGAGTTATGATCTGTTTTGGAAAGAATACAAGCATAAGCTTTCTTTCTATTCTTCCATCCAGCATACCGACCGTAACAGTTATTATGGTGCGCAACAGGATGCGAATGCATACGGAAAGACGAAAGACCTGACTTGGGTGGCAGGTGGCATGTATGTGGGTAATTTTGAGAAAGTTTTATTCTCTCCTGCTACTTTTACCGCCGGGTTGGAGTATCAGAACAACTCCCTGCACGATGTTATGACCGGTTATCACCGTGATATGAAACAGGATGTGCGTATTGCCAGCGCTTTTGTGCAGAACGAATGGAAAATGAATCAGTTTGTATTCCTGGCCGGGTTCCGTCTGGATGACCATAACCTGATTGACAATCCTATCTTCAGCCCCCGTCTGAACCTGCTCTACAAACCGAGTGACAAACTACAGGCACGTATTACCTGGTCTACCGGTTTCCGTGCGCCGCAGGCATACGATGAGGATTTGCATGTTACCGCAGTAGGAGGTGAGGGCGTGCTTATCAAGTTGGCGGAAGGGCTGAAACCGGAGCATTCCAACAGCATCAGCGGCTCCATTGACTGGACGGCGAATATCGGTCATTTCCAGACCAATTTGTTATTGGAAGGGTTCTATACCGGATTGGATGACGTGTTTGTTCTGGAGGATATGGGCCATGACGAGAACGGTAACAAGGTGAAGGAGCGTCGCAACGGTAACGGGGCACGTGTGTATGGCGTGAATCTGGACGGAAAGATTGCACATGGACGTGATGCGGCTTTACAGGTGGGCTTCACGGTGCAGCGCAGCGAATATACCGAGCTGGAGGCATGGAGTGAGAATCCTGAGGTAGCGCCGGTGAAGCGGATGCCCCGTACTCCTGACTATTACGGTTATTTCACATTGACATCTGCTCCGTTCAAGAATTTCGACTGCTCCTTGTCCGGTGTGTACACAGGCCGGATGCATGTGCCGCATTTCGCACCGACAGAGTTGCCCGAGGAATATATAGGACAATATATCGCTAAAGATGAAATGGTGCATACTCCTGATTTCTTTGATTTGAATGTGAAACTGAATTACACATTTGTATTGAATGACCATATCAAATTGCAGTTAAACGGTGGAGTACAGAATATTTTTAATGCTTTCCAAAAGGATTTGGACAAAGGTGGTTATCGTGACTCGGGTTATTTCTATGGGCCTACACAGCCTAGAACGTATTTTGTGGGGATCAAGATTACGAATTGAATAATCTGCTGATTGGTCAATGTGCTAATATGTCAATGGGTTACGCTTTGTTCCACATGGCACATTAGCACATTGTCACATTGACAAATTAACAGATTGATTTATTACCAACTACTGACAAGTGACTATACTTTTCTGTAATCCGGAATCCCGGATCGGGATAATTATATAAGGGGAAGCGGTGTTCTGTTTCTCCTTCCATATATTTCCACAGACTGGCATATTCTTCTTTCTTCTCGCCCATTTCCTGCAATTGCAGCATATATTGCCAGATAGACTTGTTTTCCTTGATGTATATTTTTTCCATCTGATGAATAATCGGACTATGCTGGCGGGTTGGGTCATGGTCAAATTCCAGTATCCGTTTTCCCTCTTTTGTCATACCGATAGTTACGAAAGTCATGCTCTTGCCTATACCCGGCAGGTTCAGTACGCTGCGGTCTGTTGCTACGAAAGGAATCTGATGGAAGGTGCAGAAACGCTGTACGGCTGCCGCACGGTCTTTACTGTTTCTCAACAGGTTCAAAAACTCCTTTTCTTGCTCTGCGGAAAGTTTTCCCCATCTTTTTTCCTCTTCTTTCTCCTGTAAGGAACGGCTGTTCGGTGTGAATACCGCATAGTTCTCTTCAAAACCTTTTACCGAGAAAGTGTAGTAACACAATACACCCAATCCGTTCAATACTTTGCGCAGCTTGGCGGTATGTCCGCGACGGGAAGCCGCCACATTATATACTAGCTGGTTGGTGATAGTCCACCCGGCTGCCAGTATCTTGCGGATAGCTTCACGCGCTTCGGGTGTTACTTCCAGTGGAGTCTGGAAATGCGTTTGAATCAGAAATTGTCTGACCCCTACGGCAGATGCCTTTTCTTTGAACTCACGTAAGATATCCAATAGTTCGTCATTGATTCGCATGGGCAGATATACCGGGAGCCGGCTGCCCAGGCGTACTCGTTGCAGTTCCGCATATTTCTCTCCTTCGGCGCGGTGCAGGTTTGCGTTTCGTTTGCGGACAGCCATTTTGTAGACGGCTTCCAATATATTGCGCAAGGTCTTGTTCTGGCTCATCAATGCATCGCCTCCCGTAATCAGTATATCCCTGAGCTGAGTGTCGTTCTCGAAATATTCCATCAGTTTTCTCAACCTCTTGTCCCAGCTCTCTTTCGGTTTCAATTCCTCGAAGTTGAAGTTCAGACGTTCACTTTGGAAGTCGTACATGCGCTGGCAGGATGCACACAGGCCGCCGCATGCACGTCCCATCGAGTCGGGGATAAGAATGGCCACATCGGGATAACGGCGGTGAATGTTGTGTCCGTCCGGCAGCAGCCATCCTGCAGCGTTAGGCTTTCCGTCCTCCACAGCATCTTCTTTTTCCCATGCGTGGATGTTACCGTATGTTTCCACCAGTTGGGGAGAGTACAGAATATAGCTTCGTATGGCTGTATCATCATATCCTTTCCCCGTAGGATTCAACAAAGACAGATAGTAAGGGGTGATAAAGACAGGCATTCCTTTCTTGCGTGCTTTGTGATAAAGCTGCAAGGTCTCTTCGGATAGGGAGTTGCCTAGCATTCGGTTCAGTTCGGTAGGGCTTTTTATGGCCATTGCCAGATGAAAACGGGCTTCGTTCCACCATTGGCAGACCAGCTGGCGTTTGTCCTCTTCCGTGCTTCCTTCGGGAAAAAGATAGCGGCTGGAGGGCGCGTGTCTGTTTTCTATTTTCTGGATAAGAAGGGAGATAATACGCTCTTTGTTTTGTCGGCGGATAGCCCGGACATCCTCATTCAGTCCGCTGGGCCAGCGTTTCATCCATTGTTGCACTTGTTTTTCATCAGGTAGTTCCTCCTCTTCGTGATAAAGCCGGTCAAACTGGTGATACAGGTCAATCCATAAATCAATGGAAATCTCTTCATTGATGATACTATTCGTTAAAAACTTCCAAAGCAGTGAGATGGTTTCTATTTTAATCTCCTGTTCTGTAGAGGCTTCGTAAATGGTTTTTCCATCGTTATCTATCAGTCTTTTAATTTGCCTTGCGGCAGCAGGATTGTAAATAGGACCGGATAATAGATAATCGTTCAGCTTGTTTTTGAAAGCTGTTTCATCCTGGCTTTCTGAAGCCAATGAAGTGAGTTGGGTTAATCGGGTTTCGAATAGTGTTTTAATGCCATGGGTGGATAACATCTTATTCTTTTGTTTCATAAGCAAACGGTTGTTAAAAAAGTGAATACTATAAATAACATATTTCTCGTAGAAAAGTTATCAAACTGTTAACTTCATGCTGCTAAGATAGTAAAAAAGCTTCTTTTATGCAAATTCCTTAACAAAAAGGCGTTTTTTATAAATAGCATTATTTTATAGAGTACATTTGCTTTGTGCTTTCGTCTTTTTTTAAAGCCCGGAGCTTTTATCGGGAAACGAAGAAATTCGTAATTTTGTAGAGCTTTGCTTGTTTGCAGGCCAATCAAGCTGAAGAGAAACCTCATTTTAATAGATGGAAAAACAACATAGAAGTAAATAAATGGAACTGAAACAACTTTTTACCTTTGCAGCAGCCTGTTCGCTGGCACTTTCGGTGTCGGCTCAAGATAGAGTACACTATACAGGCACAGAGCTGTCTAACCCTACCTATCATGACGGACAATTATCACCTGTGGTAGGAGTACACAATATTCAGGTGATGCGCGCCAACCGGGAACATCCTGCACCCGATAACGGCAATGGATGGACATACAATCATCAGTCCATGTTGGCTTATTGGAACGGACAATTCTATATGCATTATCTTTCCGATCCATCAGACGAGCATATTCCTCCCTCACAGACTTTCCTGATGACTTCAAAAGATGGATACCACTGGACAAATCCGGTGACTCTTTTCCCTATCTACCGGGTTCCCGATGGCTATACCAAGCCCGGACGCACAGACAAGGCGAAAGATCTGGATGCCATCATGCATCAGCGTGTAGGCTTCTATGTATCAAAAAGCGGCAGATTGATAGCTATGGGAAACTATGGCGTAGCTCTGGACAAGAAAGATGATCCGAATGACGGGAACGGAATAGGCCGTGTGGTTCGCGAGATTAAGAAAGACGGTTCGTTCGGTCCCATTTATTTCATTTACTATAACCATGCGTTTAATGAAAAGAATACATCCTATCCTTATTTTAAACGCAGCAAAGACAAGGAATTTGTAAAAGCCTGTCAGGAGATTCTGGACAATCCTCGTTACCGTATGCAGTGGGTGGAGGAAGCTGACCGTAATGACCCGTTGATTCCTTTACACAAAGAATACAAAGCGTATTGTGACTATACTTTGCCCGACGGTCGTTTGGTAAGCTTGTGGAAACATGCCCTGACTTCCATCAGCGAGGATGGTGGGAATACGTGGGCGCAACCGGTGGAACGTGCGAAAGGGTTTGTTAACAGTAATGCGAAGATTTGGGGACAGCGTTTGAGTGACGGTACATACGCCACGGTGTATAATCCTTCCGAGTTCCGTTGGCCGCTGGCTATCTCGCTCAGTAAGGACGGGCTGGAATATACGACCTTGAATTTGGTGCATGGCGAAATTACACCGATGCGTTACGGAGGTAATTATAAATCATTCGGGCCTCAGTATGTACGGGGTATTCAGGAAGGTAACGGAACTCCTCCCGATGGTGATTTGTGGGTGACTTACAGTGTGAACAAGGAGGACATGTGGGTTTCTCATATCCCTGTGCCCGTCCGCGCACATGCCAGTGCACATGCTGACGATAATTTTGCCAACTATAAAGATTTGAATGAACTGACCGACTGGAATTTGTATTCTTTGCAGTGGGCTCCCGTATCATTGGATGGAAAATGGTTGGTGCTGCAAGATAAGGATTTGTTCGATTATGCCCGTGTGGAGCGTAAGATACCCGCTACAAAAGAACTTAAAGTTTCTTTCGAACTGATGGCGGAGCAGAACGATAAGGGCCTTTTGCAAATAGAATTCCTAGATGAAAACGGTATTGCCTGTTCCCGTCTGGAATTGACTTCCGACGGACTTTTCCGTGCCAAAGGAGGTGCGCGGTTTGGTAATTTGTTGAAGTATGAACCGGGCAAGACGTATAAGGTAGAAGTGGAACTCTCTGTTGCTAACCGTATGGTAACCGTTTACGTGGATGGAAAGAAAGCAGGACAACGTATGTTCTTTGCTCCCGTTCCGGCCATTGAAAGAGTGATGTTCCGCACCGGAGCACAACGGACTTATCCTACGGTGGATACCCCGGCAGACTGGTATGGTATTCTGCCGAATGCAGGTGAGCAAGAACCTTTGTGTACCTATCGTATAGCCAATTTCAAGACGACTTCTGCTGATAAGGATGCCGGTGCGGCTTTCTTGAAATATAAGGATTTCAAGCCCTACGTGGATTATTTCAACAGCATGGAGGATGAGAATATAGCCCAGGCTGTTCCCAATGCCCGCGCATCTCAATGGATGGAAGAAAACATACCTCTTTTCGAGTGCTCTCAAAAGAACTTCGAGGAAATGTATTATTATCGTTGGTGGACGCTGCGCAAGCACATCAAGGAAACTCCGGTGGGCTATGGTATGACCGAATTCTTGGTAAACCGTTCGTATGCCGATAAATACAATCTGATAGCTTGTGCCATCGGTCATCATATTTATGAGAGCCGCTGGTTGCGTAATCCGGAATACTTGAATAAGATTATCCATACTTGGTATCGGGGTAACGAAGGAGGCCCGATGGCCAAAATGACCAAGTTCAGCTCGTGGAATGCGGATGCGGTACTGGGACGTTACATGGTCGATGGAAACAAGGAATTCTTGTTGGATATGGTAAAGGATTTGGAAGCGGAATATGCCCGTTGGGAAAAGACAAACCGCCTGTCCAATGGACTTTACTGGCAGGGAGATGTGCAGGATGGCATGGAGGAATCTATCAGTGGAGGTCGTCGTAAACAATATGCCCGTCCTACTATCAACAGTTATATGTATGGCAACGCCAAAGCGCTCTCTCTTATCGGCATCATGACAGGAGATGAGGGCATGGCCATGAAATATGGATTGAAAGCCGACTCCATTAAAACGTTGGTACAGGATAAGTTGTGGAACACAGACCACCATTTCTTTGAAACGATGCGTGGAGATGCGTCCGCCGAGGTACGCGAGGCTATCGGCTATATCCCTTGGTATTTCAATTTGCCGGATGCTTCTTCCCAATACGATGTGGCATGGAAGGAAGTGATGGACGAGAAAGGTTTTTCCGCACCTTACGGACTTACCACTGCCGAGCGTCGTCATCCTGAGTTCCGTACGCATGGCGTAGGTAAGTGTGAATGGGATGGGGCTATCTGGCCGTTTGCATCTGCACAGACTTTGACTGCAATGGCCAATTTCATGAATAATTATCCTCAGACTGTATTGACAGACAGCGTGTATTTCCATCAAATGGAACGCTATGTGGAGTCGCAACATCATCGTGGGCGTCCCTACATCGGCGAGTATCTGGATGAGGTAACCGGTTATTGGTTGAAAGGGGATCAGGAACGCAGCCGTTATTACAATCATTCTACTTTTAATGATTTGATGATTACCGGTTTGATAGGACTCCGTCCGCGCATGGATAACACAGTGGAGGTGAATCCGTTGATTCCCGAAGGAAAATGGGATTATTTCTGTTTGGATAATGTGTTGTATCATGGCCGTAACCTCACTATTTTGTGGGATAAGGACGGCAGCCGTTACCAGCGTGGAAAAGGTCTGCATATCTATGTGGATGGAAAGGAAGTAGGACATGCCGATACATTGACCCGTGTTCTTTGTGAGAATGTGCTATAATTTTGAATAAAGGGGATGTCTTAAGATAATAAATAGACTGTTGAAAGAAAAATGAATTACAGAAAATTCTTAATAGCCGCTTTGTTAGTTATGTCTTTCTCCGTGCAGGCGAAAGACATAACTATTACCCGCCTGACGTGTGAGATGCGCGAAGGAAGAGTGACCATCTCTGATGCCCCTCGTTTGGGATGGCAGATGAGTTCGCCGGAAAATGGCACGCGGCAGACTGCTTATGAGATAGAGGTTCGGGATGTATGGGCAGGAAAAGTAGTCTGGAACAGCGGCAAAGTAAAATCCGCTCGAAGCCAGTTGGTTTCTTGTGCGGATGCGGCCTTGGAGAAGGACAGGCATTATACTTGGCGTGTCCGTGTCTGGGATGAGGCTGATACGCCTTCGGCATGGAGTGCGCCCTCTGATTTCAGTATCCTGACTTCCGAAGCGGCTTTCGCCGGCAGTGAATGGATTGGGGCCATTACCCGTAAGGATGCCCGCATACCCGAAGGCCGGAAATATCATGGCAGTGAACTGAAAAAGCCTGAGGCAAAGGCCGCCTGGGCTGCTGTGGATACTTTGGCAAAGAAAAGTATTTATCTGCGTCGCGAGTTCCATGTGGCAAAGAAAGTGAAAGACGCCACAGCGTATGTATGTGGCTTGGGCTTTTATGAATTTTCGCTGAATGGAGAAAAAGTGGGAGACAGCGAATTTGCCCCCCTTTGGAGCGACTATGATAAAAGTGTCTATTATAATACTTATGATGTCACCTCGCAAGTGAAGAAAGGCGGTAACGCTATCGGAGTCCTGCTGGGAAATGGATTTTACAATGTGCAAGGCGGCCGCTATCGTAAACTGCAAATCAGTTTCGGCGCTCCCACGCTTCGTTTCCGGATGGTGGTGAATTATGAAGACGGAACCAGTGAAACGATTGTTTCCGGAAAGGACTGGAAGTACGATTTCAGTCCCGTACTGTTCAATTGCATCTATGGCGGAGAAGATTATGACGCCCGCCGTGAGCAGAAAGGCTGGAACATGTTCGGTTTTAAAGAGCAGGATTGGCGTCCTGTCGTGATTCAGGAAGCCCCCAAAGGGGTGCTTCGTCCGCAGATAGCGCAATCGGTGAAGATTATGGAGCGTTATGATATCCGGAAAGTGACCAAGCTCACCGCTGAACAGATAACAGCTGCCTGCAAGTCAACCAAACGGACAGTAGATCCGTCTGCCTTTGTGCTGGATATGGGACAGAACCTGGCCGGTTTCCCCGAAATTACCGTCCGTGGAAAGAAAGGGCAGAAAATAACTCTGCTTGTATCCGAATCCCTGACGGACGAAGGAGCTTGCAATCAGCGTCAGACCGGCAGACAACATTATTATGAATATACCCTGAAAGGGGAAGGAGTGGAAACTTGGCATCCTCGTTTTTCTTACTATGGTTTCCGGTATATTCAGGTGGAAGGCGCTGTGCTGAAAGGGCAAAAAAACACCTTGCATCTTCCGGTGATCCAGAAGATACAATCATGCTTTGTTTATAATTCGGCTCCTAAGGTATCCACATTCCAATGTTCCAATCGTATATTCAATGAGGCCCATCGTCTGATAGAGAAGGCGGTGCGAAGCAATATGCAGTCCGTGTTTACCGATTGTCCTCATCGCGAGAAACTGGGTTGGTTGGAACAAGATCATTTGTGTGGTCCCGGTTTGCTTTACAATTATGATTTGACAGGCTTTGTTCCTCAGACTCTTCAGAACATAGCCGATGCACAGCATGCCAATGGCGCGGTTCCTACCACTGCTCCGGAATATGTGGTGTTCGAGGGTCCCGGTATGGATGCTTTTGCCGAATCTCCCGAATGGGGATGTACCTTTGTGGTATTGCCTTTCATGTATTATGAGACGTATGGGGATGATTCATTGATTAGAAAATACTATAACGGAATGCGCCGTTACATTGATTATATGACTACCCGTGCCAATGATGGAATCGTTTCTTTCGGACTGGGTGATTGGTATGATTATGGAGATTTCCGGGCCGGATTTTCTCGTAATACGCCTGTTCCTTTAGTAGCTACCGCCCATTATTATATGGTTGTTCGCTATTTGGTGGAGGCGGCACGTATGCTGGATAATAGGTATGATGTAGCATATTACACTCATTTGGGTGAAGAAATTAATAAAGCATTCCATCGGGAGTTTTATCATAAGGATACTCGTCAGTATGGTACGGGAAGTCAGTGCAGTAATGCCCTGCCGTTGTTTCTCGGAATGGTTCCTGCCGAAGATAAACAGGCGGTACTTGATAACTTGGTAGCGGATATAAAACGTCATGGTAACCGGCTGACTACTGGTGATGTGGGAAATCGTTATTTGTTCCAGACACTAGCCCGTAACGGACTGAATGAGCTGATGTACACCATGCATAACCATGAAGAGGCCCCGGGGTATGGTTTCCAACTGAAATTTGGAGCTACCACGCTGACCGAGCAATGGGATCCGCGACAAGGTTCTTCGTGGAATCACTTTATGATGGGACAGATTGACGAATGGTTCTTCAACTCGCTGGCGGGTATCCGCACCGTTGAGGGAAAACCGGGAATGAAGGAAATAGAAATACGTCCCCGTCCGGTAGGCGATTTGACATACGTCCGGGCTTCGACTGAAACTCTCTATGGAAAGGTTGCAGTAGACTGGACACGCGAGAATGGAGTCTTTACATTGAAAGTAACGATACCTGTAGGGTGTACGGCACGCGTATTCCTTCCCGATGAGAAAGAGCCGAAGATAGTGGAAAGCGGAACTTATTCTTTTAAGAAATAAACGCAGCTTTCATAGGAAAAGCCCCCTGGGGGTGTTTGGTAAAACTAAAATCAATTAATGAACGATATGAATAAACGTACCTTTTTAAGTCTGTTGTTATGTGTTTGCAGTTTGTCTTTTCTGCATGCCGAGCGTGTGGATATGCAGCAAGCCGGTGCCGATATACAAGGCCGGAAATTAAACACGGCATTGATTAATTCTACCATCGACCGCTTGAATGCCAATGGTGGCGGAACACTCTTTTTCCCCGCAGGAACTTATCTCACCGGTTCCATCCACATGAAAAGTAATATTACATTAGAATTGGAAGCAGGAGCCACCTTGAAATTCTCGGAGAACTTTGACGACTTCCTCCCTTATGTGGAAGTGCGTCACGAGGGAATCATGATGAAAAGTTTCCAACCGTTGATTTACGCCGTGGATGCAGAAAATATTACCATCAAGGGAGAAGGAACTCTGGATGGACAGGGTAAGGCATGGTGGACTGAATTTTTCCGTGTACTGGTAGACCTTAGAGATAACGGCAAGAGAAACATCAACAAGTACCAGCCCATGTTCGAGAAGGAAAATGACCTGAAAGCCCTTTACGCTGAAACCAATGAAGACTGGCATGGCACACTGGACCGTCGCTTTTTCCGTCCTCCTTTCATACATCCCATCCGTTGTAAGAATGTACGGGTAGAGGGCGTGAAGATTATCAACTCTCCTTTCTGGACTGTAAATCCTGAATTTTGCGACAATGTGACCATTAAAGGCATTACCATCCACAATGTGCCTTCCCCCAACACGGATGGCATCAACCCCGAGTCTTGTAAGAATGTACACATCAGCGACTGCCACATTTCGGTAGGCGATGACTGCATCACCATCAAATCCGGACGTGACTTGCAAGCGCGTAAACTGGGTGTCCCTTGCGAGAATATCACCATTACCAATTGCACCATGTTGAGCGGACACGGTGGTGTGGTTATCGGCAGCGAGATGAGTGGGGGAGTGAAGAAAGTGACCATCAGCAATTGTGTCTTTGATGGTACAGACCGAGGGATTCGTCTGAAATCCACTCGTGGCCGCGGAGGCATTGTGGAGGATATCCGTGTAAGCAATATTGTGATGAGTAATATCAAGAAAGAAGCTATTGTTTTCAATCTGAAATATAGCAAGATGCCTGCCGAACCGAAGAGTGACCGCACTCCGGAATTTCGTAACATCTATGTTTCGGGTGTGACGGTCCGTGATGTGAATACCCCCATTATGGTGGTGGGCCTGCCCGAAGCGCCTATTACCGGTATTGTGATGCGTGATGTGTATATTCAGAATGCCAAGCAACGTTGTGTCTTTGAAGATTGTAAGGACTTGGTGCTGGATGATGTGTATGTGGATGGTAAAGAAATAAAATAGACTGCCCGATGAAAAAACAGATGCTTTTGTGCATGGCGGCACTCTCTTTTTCCGCTGTGTCTGCACAAACTTATGAGACCCGGTTCGCACGTCCGTTATCCGATGTGTTGAATGACGTTGCCGCCCGTTTCCAGGTCCGCTTGAAGTATGATATTGATACGGTGGGGCGTATCCTTCCGTATGCCGATTTCCGTATCCGTCCCTATTCATTGGAAGAAACCTTGACCAATGTGCTTTCTCCTTTCGATTATAAATTCGTGAAGCAAAGTGATACCGTGTACAAGTTGAAACCATACGAGTATGCACGCCGCACGGATGTTGATGGAGAAAAAATGTTGTCATATCTTAGTGGCTTGTATACTGATAAAGATCAGTGGGAACAGCGCAGGGAGATACTTCGAAAGGAAGTGCGCCAACGTCTGGGATTGGATGATATGCTGAAAGGAACAGTGAAGGATGCAAAGCCTATTCTCTCGAAAGTACGGAAATTCGATGGATATACCGTGCAGAATTTTGCATTGGAGACCTTGCCGGGGCTTTATGTTTGCGGTTCGGTTTATGCACCGCGTTCCAAAGGTAAACATGCACTTATTATTTGCCCCAATGGCCATTTTGGACAGGGACGTTACCGGAAGGACCAACAGCAACGTATGGCTACATTGGCGCGTATGGGGGCTATTTGTGTGGATTATGACTTGTATGGTTGGGGAGAATCCGCCTTGCAGGTGGGTGCGGAAGCGCACCATACCAGTGATGCGCACACCATTCAGGCTATGAACGGATTGCTGATACTGGATGATATGCTGGCAAACCGTAAAGATATAGATCCTGCACGCATCGGCGTGAACGGTGGTTCCGGCGGAGGAACGCAGACGGTGTTGCTTACCGTTTTGGACGACCGTTTTACAGCTGCTGCCCCTGTGGTCAGTCTGGCTTCTCACTTTGATGGCGGTTGCCCGTGTGAAAGTGGCAAGCCCATCCAGCTGGCAGGTGGAGGAACTTGCAATGCGGAACTGGCCGCCCTGTTTGCTCCGCGTCCCATGCTGGTGGTTTCCGACGGAGGAGACTGGACAGCCACGGTTCCTCGTTTGGAATATCCTTACTTGCAACGCATCTACGGTTTTTATGGTGCGACGGACAAGGTGAGCAATGTACATTTGCCGCAAGAACGTCATGATTTCGGTCCGAACAAGCGGAATGCGGTTTATGATTTCTTTATAGACGTGTTCGGCCTTGACCGGAGAATGCTGGATGAAAGTAAAGTAACCATTGAATCGGAAAACGCATTGAAGAGCTTTGGTGAGAAAGGTGAGAAACTGCCAGCCGGAGCCTTAAGATATAAAGAATGATTTTGTCGTTTATTTATTAGGTTAAGAGTTAGTGTAGAATCTCCCTCTTGCATAGCCTGTGAAGGTGAGCAAGGGGGAGTTTTTTTAGGTATGGGGGTTAATACTTTTTGTCGGGTATATCAGGTCTTGTCATACGGACTGTTAAGTCTTTTTGTGCGGACTGTTACTATAGTCTTCGGCAGTGGACCGTACAGTCTGCTACAGTGGACTGTACGGTCTGCCGTAGTGAAACATACGGACTACTGTCGTAGTCTGTAAAAGGTAACCGTAAGAAATGCTTTAATGGTACTGAAAAAAAGACTTAATGGAGCTGAAGCGATGAATTAACTCTGCATTTATGTTATAATCATCTTTAATTCCCCATCCTTGTGGCGCTTTCGGTCGTTTTCTTGTTTATAGTTGCGGATTCAAACCGGTTTCTACATCGGATTTCAGCCGGGTATAATGGAAAAAGCGGAGGTTATAATAAGATAATGCGTTTCTGTAATATGGCAGCAATCTGTTGTCTCAGTTGTGGGGCGCTGATGGGCTTGGCCATATAGCCGTCGAAGCCATTTTCCATAACCCGTTGTTCATCACTGGCATAGGCGAAAGCGGTAACGGCGATGATAGGCACATCCAAGGATAGCTTTCGTATTTCCCGGGTGGCCTCATAGCCATCCATCACCGGCATATTGATATCCATCAGAATTATCTGAGGATTATGGAACTTATACAAATTGACCGCCTCTTTTCCATCCCAAGCATGAACCAGGTTATATTCTCGTTTCAAGATAGATTGGAACAGCCGGTAATTACTCTCATTGTCTTCGGCGATCAGAATGGTCAGCTTGTCTTTTTGCACGGAGATGGGCTGATGTTTGTCTTCCTTTTTGTTATCCGCATCAGCGGGCTGGTAGGGAATGGTGAACCAGAAAGTGGATCCTTTTCCTTCTTCAGATTCTACGCCGATGCGTCCTCCCATGTGCTCTACAATCGTCTGGCAAATGGATAATCCCAGTCCTGTACCCTGTACAAAAGAGTTCAGTTTGACGAAACGTCCGAATATGGAGTTCACTTTGTCGGCTGGAATGCCGCAACCGGTATCTTTAACATAGAAATAAAGTTCTTTGCCGCATAATTCGTAGCCGAAGGTGATGCTTCCTTGTGAGGTAAACTTGCTGGCGTTGTTCAGCAAATTATTCAAAACTTGCATCAGGCGGTTCTTTTCTGTCTTTATGGGGCAAGAGGGGAGTCCTTTGTGTGCAATCAGTTGAATGCCGCTGGTTTCCGTCCGGTAACGGACCACGCTTTCTATTTCGGAAAGGATATCATTCAGTTCCACGTTGGAATAACTGAAATCCAGTGTGCCGGCCTCTATTTTTGATAAGTCCAGTATGTCGCTGATTAATTGCAGCAGTAACGTATTGTTACTTTCAATGATATTGATATATTCCTGTTTTTCCTGTTCCTCTTCTGCAGTAGCAAGGATGTTTGAGAAACCGATGATAGCATTTAGCGGAGTGCGTATTTCGTGGCTCATATTGGCAAGGAAAGCGGACTTCAGCCGGTTGGATTCTTCCGCGCGGTCCTTGGCTGAAAGCAGTTCGTTTTCCATTGTTTTCCGTTCGTTGATAATCAGTGAGGAACCGACTAAAGTCAGCGGCTTTCCGTTTTTGTCTCTTGTTTCTACGGCTGCTTGTGCTTCTACCCAGTCTATTTTCCAATGTTTTCCATCATTGGCCAGTACACGGTACTCTTCTTTCACTTTCTCTATTTTTCCGTCTGCCAGGTCGCGGTAGGCCTGTATCACGCGTGGACGGTCTTCTTTGATAATTTTGGCGAAATATTGTTTGTCCGATACGCTCAACTGATCTTCGCTGATGCTGCCCGGCATGGCTGCCATGGCAATGGGGCGGTTAAGGTCGCACAAGATGGTATGGTCTTTCAAGTTCCATTTCCAAGGTACAATGTTGGCTACTTCCAGTGCCATGGAAAGTTTATGGTTCGTGGCGCTTAGCATTTGCTGTGCATTGTGCAACTCGGTGCTGTCCATGCAGAACACATCGACCATATCCGGTTCGGTGGAGCAATTCAGGACAACATCATAGAAGGTGTTGACGGTTTTAAAATAATATGGGAATGTGATCGATTTCTTTTCTTTCAAGGTGATACTCATGAAATGGGTGAATTCCGGTAAAGATTCGGGAAAGATTTCGGAGGCCCTTTTCCCTATTATATCGGATTTTTTAAAAAAACATCGTTCGAAATAACGGTTGACATCCTGATAAATGCTGTCTATAATATTTCCTTCTTTATCCCATATTACTTGTTCCTTCATGTAAAGAATCGGCATATTATCCACCAGGTTGATATATTGTGCGTTTGTTTCTATTTCATTTTGTTGGGCTCGTCTCAGGACTTTCAGCATCTGAATGCGTTTTTGTTGTGTTACAGCCATCAGTGCGAAGGCCATGAGCACAATCAGGATAAACCATTTGTATTTGTTCAGAAAGTGGACAGGCTTGTCATAGAAAATGGTGTCATCGGGGCATCGCTTGGGGTCGAGCCCTTTATTTATGAGTCTGGTATAGTTGAAGGTGGGGTGTGCTTCCTGAGGCTCATAGAAAGGAATGTCACTGGCTCTTTTTCCACCGAGGATGTCGTCAATTGTTTTCAATAATTGCTTGGTGAAGGCTTGTTCATTGTACATGTATCCTCCTACCATACCTCCGTCGTCCATACCTGCATAGCGGATGGTGAAAAGAGGGGCGGAGATGCTGGAAATGCTTCTGTAAGCGTTTATCAGAAAGCTGTCCGAGGTGAAGGATTCGGTGAACCAAGTGGATACCAGAATGCCTGTAGTCTTGTCTGCCTTACGTACAGCATTATATAACTGGTGCAGAGTATTGGTGCGTGAAGAGATGTATTTATATTCCAGTTGCGGATATTTTGTTTGGATCAATTCCCGCAGTCGTTGGTCATATTCGGGATTGGGATAAATCCCGTCTCCCAAAAAGATGAGTCTTTTCATGCCGGGAATCATTTGCAGCATCAGTTCCACACTTTCTTCCAGATAGATAGGGGTATGCATGTAGGTGAAATTGTATTCTTGGGCCAGTTCGCTCATGTGTGTCTTTTCTTTGGGAGTGACTGTATCTCTCTGCCTGTAGAATATTTCAGGATACACATAGGGGTCTGCCCCGCAGACAATAGTAGGTACGGTACCCCATAAAGCTTGTATCTCTTCTCTGAAAATCAGACTCATGCTTCCTACAAATACCAATAGACGGGGAGGGGTGGAGCCATATCTTGAGGAAAGTGTTTCTGAAAACTTTTCTATTTTAGCAGAATCGCCTACCATGAATAAATTCAGATGTTCTATGTAGGCGTCTATATTTTTGGTTCCGGCTAGTTTATGGACAATGGGGGTGGTAATGCTGTTGCTCCATGGAGAAGATTCGTTATAGCTGTTTAAAATCAGCACATATTCTTCGTTCCCGGTACGATCCTGTGCATTGGCAGCTTCACAGGTGAATGAGAAGATGGTACATATATAGGTATATATCAGCAGCCATTGAATATAGCCTATACGGATTCTCCTACGATTTTTATCCATTATTGTTTTCTACTCTTCTTTAAATATATCGCTCTGATGCTTGTGATGAAACAAATGTACTATTAAATCAGGGAGTGGACGAAGAAAAATAAATGTTTAACAAATATTAAAAGAAACGCACTGAAGTGGGGAACTTCCTGTATGTCCAGGTGTGAACATTTTAAACGGGAACTTTGGCCAACTTATATGGCAATGATTTAAAATGCCGGTGAAAGGCAGGAAAAGAGGGAGGATGAGAAATATCTTTTGCGTTATCTCTTTTATATCTGAAGAAATAGCTTTATATTTATCCCCTCATCTTATTTTAAGGTAGTTATGGAATATCACTTAAGTACTAAATTGAATGGAAATATAGCAATGACTTCCTGTTTCCATGAAAACTCCTTTTTGCAACGTGACGGGAGTCTTTATAAATTTATATGGGTGCGGCATGGAACGCTGGATGTGGAAGTGGATCATGTGGTGATGCATCTGGAAAAAGAGGAAATGATTTCGCTCACTCCTTTGCATCATGTGCAGATAAGGGGAGTGGACGGTGAATACCTCACTTTTTTATTCAATAGTAACTTTTATTGTATTTACGGGCATGACAGCGAGGTGTCTTGTAACGGATTCCTGTTTAACGGTTCTTCCCGTGTCATGCGTTTGAAGCTTTCGCCTTCCCAGTCGGCCCGTCTTGACAGTATTGTCGATATTTTCAGAGGGGAGTGTGAAATACAAGACAACTTGCAGGAAGAAATGTTGCGTATTATTCTGAAACGTTTCATTATCACTTGTACCCGCATAGCCCGTGAAATGTTTGATGTAGACCCGGGGCGTGAGAACACGTTTGATGTGATTCGTCAGTTTTATGTGCTGGTTGACAGTCATTTTAAGGAGAAGAAGCAAGTGCAGGATTATGCTGATATGTTGTGTCGTTCTCCCAAGACCATTTCCAATCTCTTTTCCCTTTACAGGCTTTCTTCTCCTTTGCGTGTCATTCATGAACGCGTGGATGCGGAAGCCAAGCGCCTGTTGCTTTATACGGGCAAGAGTGCGAAGGAAATCAGTGAGATTCTGGGATTTGAGGATTTGGCTACATTTAGCCGGTTCTTTAAGAAAATGAACAAGGAGAGCCTTTCGGAATACCGGAAAAGAGAGAAACGGGAATAATTGCCAACCTATATGGGGGAATTGCCATTTACTGGAGAGGGAAAACTGCCGACCTTTGCACCAGGAAGTTAAATCTTTTAATAATGAAAGCAATGATGACAAAATTAAAATCTCTGTTTGTTGCGTTTTTAACAATAGCAGCATCTGCCCAAAAACTGGGTATCAATCTTATCCGTGTGGCAATCCTTGTAATTTTTGTATGGATTGGCGGTCTGAAATTCTGGAATTATGAAGCCGAAGGAATTGTGCCTTTTGTGGCGAACAGTCCCTTTATGAGTTTCTTTTATACCAAGGACGCTCCTGAATATAAAGAATATAAGCTGAAAGAAGGCGAATTCGATGAAGCGAAGCACCAGTGGCATGAAGAGAACAATACTTATGGGTTTTCTCATGGATTGGGTATTTTGATTATGGGAATCGGTATCTTGACGTTTTTAGGTATCTTCTCTCCGAAAATCGGTTTGGTAGGGGCCGGACTGGCTATTGTCATGACACTGGGCACTTTGTCTTTCCTTGTGACAACGCCTGAGGTGTGGGTCCCCGATTTGGGAAGTGGCGAACAGGGGTTCCCTCTGCTGACGGGCGCCGGCCGTCTGGTCATTAAAGATACTGCTATTTTGGCAGGAGCTGTTGTTGTTCTTTCGGATAGTGCGAGAAGGGTATTGAACCAGTTGAAAAAGTAAAGTTAGAAAGACCGGTCACGGACATGCCCTTTTATAGGGGTGTATATGGATGTATTCCAGCGGGAGGCAAGTATTTCCTGCAAGACATAACTATCTATGAGGCAAGTTGTATCCTGTGTCATCTTGCTGTCTGTCAGCTATTGATAATGAATGCAAATTTGGCAGATTCTGCGGTTAACCCCTGTTAAGTGCTTATCTATCTGTGTTAAAAGAGGAAAAAAATCTCTGACAAACGGTACAACCGTACAATATTTGTCATTACATTAGCGTCAGAAATGTTAAACCAAACTTGAAATTAACAAATTAATAGATATTAAGTTATGAAACAAGCAACTAAAATGGTACTAGGCGCAGCAGCAATTGTAGTAGTCAGCGCAGGTGTAGCAGGAGTAACGACTTATTCTATGTTGAAACCCGAGCCAAACAAAAGCGTGGCCTTTAATGATGTGTTCCAACAAAATCCGAATACAAGACTTGCCGCGCTGGACGCCACCCAAATGCAACCGGTGGATTTGACTCAGGCAGCGGAAAATTCAGTGCATGCAGTAGTTCATATAAAGTCAACTCAAGAATCAAAAACTCAGACAGTTACCGTTCGTGATCCGTTCTATGATTTCTTTGGTGATATTTTTGGGAATGGCAGAGGCGGCGGTCAGCAGCGTCAGGTGCAGACTCCTGAAAGAGTGGGATTTGGTTCCGGAGTGATCATCTCGAAAGATGGATATATTGTAACGAATAACCATGTAATTGATAATGCTGATGTGATCAGTGTCAAACTGAATGACGGACGTGAATATAAAGGACGTGTAATCGGCACAGATCCCAGCACGGATTTAGCGTTGGTTAAAATTGAAGCGGATGAACTTCCCACTATTCCCGTAGGCGATTCGGAGGCTTTGAAAGTGGGCGAGTGGGTATTGGCTGTAGGTAATCCGTTTAATATGACATCTACAGTAACCGCCGGTATTGTGAGTGCCAAGGCACGTTCTTTGGGCGTATATAATCAAGGTGTGGAATCATTCATCCAGACGGATGCAGCTATTAACCAAGGTAACAGTGGTGGGGCATTGGTCAATGCAAAAGGAGAGTTGGTAGGTATCAACTCGGTGCTTTATTCACCGACAGGAGCTTATTCCGGATACGGTTTTGCCATCCCTACCAGTATTATGAAAAAGGTAATAGCCGATTTGAAAGAATACGGAACCGTTCAGCGTGCGGTATTGGGTATCAAGGGTACTCCGATTAATGATGACCAGCAGATGATGCCGGAAGAAATCAAGAAGAAAGTGAAGGAACTGGGTGCTACCGATGGTGTGCTGATAGCTGAGGTGATTGATGGAGGTTCTGCGGCCGGTAACTTGGAAGTGGACGATGTCATTATCGGTATTGACGGAAAACGTGTGAAGAACTTTGCAGAGTTGCAGGAAGGGTTGGCTAAACACCGTCCGGGTGACAAAGTAACCGTCAAGGTGTTGCGTGACAAGAAAGAAAAGGATATCGAGATGACTTTGAAAAATGCACAGGGAACAACGAAAGTGGTGAAGAGTGCGGGCATGGATATCTTGGGCGCAGCGTTCCGTGAAGTTCCTCAGGAATTGAAGAGACAATTGAACTTGGGATATGGTGTGGAAGTCACAGGTGTGACAGACGGTAAAATGAAAGCTGCCGGTATCCGTAAAGGCTTCATCATCCTGAAGGCAAATGGACAACCTGTCAAATCAGTAAATGATTTGGAAGATGTGCTGAAAGCTGCTACCCAGTCACCGGATCAGGTATTGTTCTTGAGCGGTATGTTCCCGTCAGGTAAACGTGCGAACTATGCAGTAGATTTGATACAGGAATAAGGATATTTTTAAGGTAGAAAGTTTCAATAGGTAAAGTTTAGAGGATGCACGGTAAGGGACACTTCCGTGCATCCTGATTTTATAGTCAAACAGGATTGATATGCTGGAAAGAAGCATTGTAAACGGAATTTCGGGGATGATGGGAACACAAGTTTGATTTTTAGTATGTTTTTATCCGATAGTAGAGTCGTGTAACTATTAATTTGCGTCATAGGTGTTTGCGTTCTCGTCCGGCCGGAAAACGGAGGACATAAATCAATTCTGTTTCACGATAAGATAAGAGCTGTTGACAGGATCCATCCTTACGCTATATCATGGAATAATCTCTATTAAGTAAGCTGATAAGATCAATAAAGAGAAAGATATAACCCTATTTTCGCAAAATATTTAGGAAAAGAAGGACAAAGATAGTCTTTTTTGATTTATTAGCTAATATTTTTCAAACAAAAATGGATGTATTCCATTTAATGTTGTAAATTTGCATCCCAAATTTGTTTTATAGAGAATGAGACAATTAAAGATTACCAAAAGTATCACTAACCGAGAGAGCGCATCTCTGGATAAGTATTTACAGGAAATAGGCCGTGAAGACCTGATTACTGTAGAGGAAGAGGTAGAGCTCGCTCAGCGTATCCGTAAAGGCGACCGGGTAGCATTGGAAAAACTGACACGTGCCAACTTGCGTTTCGTCGTGTCTGTAGCCAAGCAGTATCAAAATCAGGGGTTAAGTCTTCCTGACTTGATTAATGAAGGCAACCTGGGATTGATTAAAGCAGCTGAAAAGTTCGATGAGACCCGAGGCTTCAAGTTTATCAGTTACGCCGTATGGTGGATTCGTCAGTCTATTCTCCAGGCATTGGCAGAACAGTCACGTATTGTCCGTTTGCCGTTGAATCAGGTAGGCTCGTTGAACAAGATCAGCAAAGCCTTCTCTAAATTCGAACAGGAAAACGAGCGTCGTCCTTCTCCGGAAGAACTGGCCGATGAACTGGAAATACCTGTAGACAAAATCTCGGACACGTTGAAGGTTTCAGGACGCCACATTTCTGTAGACGCTCCTTTTGTGGAAGGAGAAGACAACAGTTTGTTGGATGTGCTTGTGAACGACGACTCGCCTATGGCAGACCGTTCCTTGGTTAATGAGTCACTTGCGAGGGAAATTGATAGAGCACTCTCTACGCTGACCGAAAGGGAGAAGGATATTATCCAGATGTTTTTCGGTATTAATACGCAGGAAATGACGTTGGAAGAAATCGGCGATAAATTCGGCCTCACACGTGAGCGCGTAC
>ERZ1504370.198-NODE-198-length-19194-cov-3.008987_pt1 | contig 19194 bp, 10 predicted proteins | sample MGYA00574850_ERZ1504370 | MGnify/ENA primary metagenome ERZ1504370 (study PRJEB39906, sample SAMEA3182070) | gut metagenome | biome: human; feature: gut; material: Stool; isolation source: human stools | place: Canada | collected 2011-11-22 ...
GCTGGAAGACCTGCTGACCAAATTGGTCCGCATCCGAGAAGCAGTCAGATAAATTCCATTTATCCGGAATGGAATCCGAAAAAAACAACAGAAGTTGTGATTTATCCAAGGGCTGTCCGACAGATAGTTCAAGAACAATTTAAATTCATAATAATATGAAACATCTATTACGTGGTTTATGGATTGTAGCGTTAATTCTTTGCTGCAATTTTCAGCAGGTATTTGCACAGCAAATGCCGCCTATCCCGGTCGACAAAAATGTCCGTATCGGAAACTTGGACAACGGATTGACCTATTATATCCGCAAGAACAGCCAGCCTGCAAACCGGGCCGACTTTTACATTGCCCAAAAGGTAGGCTCCATTCAGGAAGAAGCCGACCAGCGCGGCCTTGCCCACTTCCTGGAACACATGTGTTTCAATGGAACGACCCACTTCCCCGGTGATGCACTGAAGCAATACCTGGAGCGTATCGGGGTGAAATTCGGTGAGAACTTGAACGCCTATACTTCCGTAGACGAAACCGTATACAACATTTCCAATGTGCCGGTCACTACTCCGGGAGCCATCGACTCCTGCCTGCTGATTCTGCACGACTGGAGTAACGATTTGACCCTGGACCCGAAGGAAATAGACAAAGAACGCGGAGTCATCAACGAAGAATGGCGCACCCGTATGAGCGCCATACAACGCTTCCAGGAGAAGATGCTTCCAGTCATGTTCGAAGGAACGAAGTATGCCACTTGTTTCCCTATCGGAACGATGGAGGTCGTTATGAACTTCAAACCGCAAACTTTGAGAGACTACTATGAAAAGTGGTACCGTCCGGACCTTCAGGGTATTGTGGTAGTTGGCGATATAGATGTGGACGCCATCGAAGCCCAAATCAAGAAAATGTTTTCTGATATTCCCGCCCAGCCCAATGCTGCCAAACGCGAGTACTATCCGGTAAACGACAACAAGGAGCCTATTGTATTGGTTTATCAGGACAAGGAACAGTCCAATGTACAAGCCCTCATCTTCAACAAGCACGAAGCCACTCCTGACGAGCAGAAAGGCGACATGGGCTATCTGGTACAGAATTATGCAACCACGCTCATCAACAATATGCTGAATGCGCGTCTGAACGAATTGGTACAGACCGCCAATCCTCCTTATATATATGCCGCCACTTATGACGATGATTTCTTTGTTGCCAAAACCAAAGATGCCTTCACCGGTGTCGTTGTCTGCAAGGAAGATGCCATAGAAAATGGAATAGCCACTCTCCTGCGCGAAACAGAACGCGCCCGCCAATTCGGCTTTACGGAAACGGAATACAACCGTGCCCGTGCCGAATATCTGCGCCAACTGGAATCTGCTTATAACGAGCGTGACAAACGCAAGAATGAAGAGTACGTGGATGAATATGTCCGTCATTTCCTCGATAACGAACCGATTCCGGGCATCGAAAACGAATACGCCATCATCAATCAGATAGCTCCCGCCATTCCGGTTGCCGCACTGAACCAGATGATGCAAGCCCTCGTGACAGACAGTAACCAGGTAGTCGCAATTCTCGGTCCGGATAAGGAAGGATTGAAAATGCCGACAGAAGATGCAATCAAGAAGATTCTGAAAGATATTAAAGCTGAAAAACTGACTGCCTACGTAGACAAGGTGTCGGATGAACCTTTGATGGCCGAAGCCCCGAAAGGCGGAAAGATTGTATCCGAGCAGACAGATGATACATTCGGCACTACAACGCTGACACTCTCCAACGGAGTCAAGGTCATTATCAAGAAGACAGATTTCAAGGCAGACGAAATCCGCATGAAGGGAGTCAGCCTAGGCGGTAGTTCCCTGTTCCCCGACTCGGAAATCATCAACATCAACGGACTGGATGCAGTGAGTGTCGGTGGTCTGGGTAATTTCAGTGCCGTAGACCTGGAAAAAGTTCTGGCCGGCAAGAAAGCTTCCGTCAGCTATGGTATCGGTGACAAGACAGAAACCGTCAATGGCAGCTGTTCACCGAAAGACTTCGAAACAATGATGCAGCTCACTTACTTGACGTTCACCGCTCCACGCCGTGACGACGATGCCTTCGCATCCTACAAGAACCGCAACAAAGCTGCTTTGCAGAATATGGAAATGAATCCCCAGGTGGCGTTCAGTGACTCTGTCTCGGCCGGTATTTACATGCACCATCCCAGAAGAGCCAGAATAAAGGCGGACATGATTGACAAGATGGATTATGACAAGATTCTGTCCATGTATCAAGACCGCTACAAAGATGCCAGCGATTTTACCTTTATCTTTGTAGGAAATGTGAATGTGGAGGAAATGAAACCACTCATCGCCGAGTACCTGGGTTCACTGCCTGCCATCAACCGCAAGGAAACATTCAAGGACAATAAAGTGGACATGCGCCAGGGAGTTTATAAGAACGAATTCGTACGGAAGCAGGAAACTGCCAAAGCGTCGAACTTTGTCCTGCTGAACGGTGACTGCAAGTACGACCTGAAAAATGACATCCTGCTGAGTATGACCAGCCAGATTCTCGACTTGGTTTATACAGCCAAGGTACGTGAAGACGAAGGGGGCACTTACGGTGTATATGTAGGCGGCCAATTAAGCAAATATCCGAAAGAAAAGGCTCTCTTGCAGATTGTATTCGAAACCGCTCCGGCAAAAAGAGAAAAGCTGATGCAGATTATCTTTGCAGAACTCGACAACATCGCCAAAGCAGGTCCGTCGGAAGGAGACTTGAATAAAGTGAAGGAGTTCATGCTGAAGAAACATGCCGAAGACTTGAAGGAGAACAGCTACTGGCTGGGAAGCATTGACGAATACCTGTTCACCGGTATGAATCCGATAAAGGATTACGAACAGATTGTCAACAGCATCACCGTGAAGGACATCCAGAAGTTCACCGACGACTTGTTCAAGCAGAAGAACGAGATTGAGGTATCAATGATCAGTCCTGAAACTCCTGACAAAGAATAAGAGAGCCATACACACAGAAGGCTGCGTTGTTCGATGAAAGGCAGCGCAGCTTTTTTTATACAAACTCTATATATACAAATACTATGAGTCTTTTCTTAGATTTGCGCAAGCACGGAAAACTGGCAGAAAAACGAAATCCGATGTACGAAAAAAGTAAATTCGGAAAATTCTGGATGTACTTCATGTTCGTCTTCTGGGCCGGTTACCTGATATTCTTCGGTACGACCTTTGCATTCGCCTTTGACGGTGGTGCCACAGAAGCCTATCACGTAATGAACTCCGGATTGATATTTGTCCTTGTGCTGGATTTCCTGATACGCCTGCCTTTCCAAAAAACACCCACCCAGGAAGTGAAGCCCTACCTACTGCTTCCCATCAAACGGAATCGTCTTATAGACTTCCTGCTGATCCGTTCCGGACTGGATGGCTTCAATCTGTTCTGGCTGTTTCTGTTTGTTCCGTTTTCCATCATCACCGTCACCAAATTCTATGGAATCAGTGGTGTGCTGACCTATTGCATTGGCATCTGGCTGCTGATGGTATTCAATAACTACTGGTTCTTGTTGTGCCGCACACTGATGGGTGAGCGCATCTGGTGGCTGGCATTACCGGTAGTAGTATATGGTGGCATTGCCGCCGCACTATTCATTCCGGACAACAGTCCGCTTTTCGACTGTTTTGTCAATCTGGGAGAAGGGTTCATCACCGGTAATATATTGTCATTCATCGGTGTACTGGCTGCCATCGCCCTCATGTGGTTCATCAACCGCACCCTGATGCAGAAACTCATCTACAATGAACTGAACAAAGTGGAAGATACACGGATAAAACATGTATCCGAATACAAATTCCTCGACCGCTACGGCGAAATAGGCGAATACATGAGACTGGAACTCAAGTTATTGCTACGCAACAAGATTTGTAAGCGTTCGCTCTATTCCATCACCGGTGTAGTGATAATGTTCAGTAGTATCATTAGCTTTTCCGATGTGTATGACGGAGGTCTGAGAGATTTCTTCGTCCTTTATAATTACATTATCTTCGGCATCATGTTCCTCAGCACACTGATGGGTTACGAAGGCAATTACATTGACGGACTGATGAGCCGCAAGGAATCTATCTACTCGCTGCTGCGTGCCAAATACATACTGTACAGCATTGCATTGCTCATTCCTACGATTCTGATGATTCCCGGTATGGTTACCGGGAAGGTATCCGTACTCGGTTGCATTGCATGGCTGATATTCATTCCGGGAGCCGTATACTGCTGTCTGTTCCAACTGGCAGTCTACAACAACAAGACTACCGACCTGAATTCAAAGATGACCAGCCGGCAGAATATAGGCACCGGTCTGCAGAATCTGATTTCAGGAGGTGCTTTCGGCATACCTTTACTGCTGCTTTTTGCACTGAATGCCATCTTTGGCAAAGAGGTCACCCCCTGGATACTTATCGGCATCGGCGTGGCATTCATCGCCGCTTCCAAATTCTGGCTGATGAATGTATATCGCCGACTCATGAAACGCCGCTACAAGAATATGGAAGGCTTCAGGGACAGTAGACAGAAATAGAAATCATTAAACATCAATCACTAACATGATACGCATCAACAATTTACAAAAGAATTTCGGCACAAAAAAAGCCGTAGATATAGAGAACTACACCATCGGGCAAGGCGATATGCTGGGACTGGTAGGCAACAACGGTGCAGGCAAGACCACCCTCTTCCGGCTTATTCTTGACTTACTGCAGGCAGACCGGGGCAATGTAACCATCAATGACATTGACGTCAGCAAAAGCGAGGACTGGAAGAACTTCACGGGAGCCTTTATAGACGACGGTTTCCTGATAGACTACCTCACCCCCGAAGAATACTTCTACTTCATCGGTAAGATGTACGGTCTGAAGAAAGAGGAGGTAGACGAACGCCTGCTTCCCTTCGAACGCTTCATGAACGGCGAAGTGATGGGGCAGAAAAAATTCATACGCAACTATTCTGCCGGAAACAAGCAGAAAATCGGCATCATCTCCGCTATGCTACATCACCCGCAACTGTTGATTCTGGATGAACCGTTCAACTTCCTTGACCCCAGTTCACAGTCTGTAATCAAACACTTGCTGAAAAGATACAATGAAGAGCACGGAGCCACCGTCATCATTTCCAGCCATAACCTGAATCACACAGTGGACGTTTGTCCACGTATTGCATTGTTAGAAAACGGTGTTATTATCCGCGATATACGAAATGAGAACAACTCTGCCGAGCAGGAATTGGAAGCTTACTTCAACGTCGGTGTGGAGGAAGAAGCCGTGGTAGAAGAAACGGTAGTAGAAGCAGCCGTAGAAGAAATAACGGAAAAAGAAGATAAAACGGTAGAAGAAAAAAATTCGGAAGCATGAAAAAATATCTTTCTTATATAGTAGCTCTTACCATCATATTGATAGGCTTAAGTTCCTGCCATACTTCCGCGCCACGCCTGGACTACAAAGCCCTGGCGCAGGCATCCGTCCGTTTGGGAGTGGATATTGAACTGCAGGACAACCACAAGCTATACATCCATGCCTCCGAATGGATAGGCACCCCCTATCGCGCAGGTGGCGACAGCAAACGTGGAACGGACTGCTCCGGACTGGTATCGCAACTGTATAAAAAAGTTTACCACACCCGTCTGTCGAGAAGCACAGACGGGCAACTGAAAGAGAGCAGTAAAATCTCACGCCGCAACTTGCGTGAGGGAGATTTGGTGTTCTTCACCAGCCGTGCTTCCCGCAAAAAAGTGGCACACGTAGGCATCTACCTCAAGGACGGCAAGTTTATACATGCCAGCACCAGCCAGGGAGTCATAGTCAGCAACCTCCGGGAAAAATATTACACCCAACACTGGCTCTGCGGAGGAAGAATAAAATAATACTAATTTTTCCCTTCTTGTGATTTTCTTTACTCTGTCCCGACTGATAGTCCAGAAACTATTAAAAGAAGAAAACAATGAAGAAACTTTTAGGCATCCTCTTATTCATCAGCATTGCGCTGAGCGCCAATGCACAACTTTTATGGAAAGTATCCGGTAAAGGATTAGAGAAACCATCCTATATTTTCGGTACTTATCACCTCTCTCCACTCAGTATAAAGGACAGCATTGCCGCCATGCCGCAGGCCATGAGCGAAACCGCCCAAGTCTACGGGGAAGTTGTGATGAGCGAAATGGCGACTCCCGCCTTCATGCAAAGCATGCAACAGCAGATGATGATGCCCAAAGACACCACGCTGCAAAGCCTCTTTACTCCCGAACAATACGAAGAAGTAGGCAAAGCCATCAAGGAAAACATGATGGTGGACATTGCCATGCTGGCACAACTGAAACCGGCTGCCATCAACCAGCAGCTTGTCGTCCTGCTCTACATGAAACACACTCCGGGCTTCAACCCGCAAGAACAGCTTGACACTTACTTCCGGCAGCAGGCCGCACAGCAAGGCAAGAAAATTGGCGGTCTGGAAACAGCCCAGTCACAAATAGACATTCTGTTCAACAGCCAGACGCTGCAACGCCAGGCAAGCCTCCTCTACTGCGCCATCAGCGACATTGAGAAAGGTATCGACCAAAGCAAACGCCTGATTACCGCTTATGAAAAGCAAGACCTGGACGCCATGTTGCAACTGATGGAAGAGCGCGACGGCAATTCATGCGACCCGCTGCCCGGTGAGATGGAAGCCATGCTGGATAACCGCAACAAGGCATGGGTTGAAAAGATGCCTGCCATCATGACGGAAGCCCCCACCCTTTTCGTAGTCGGTGCCGGACACCTGCCCGGAGACAATGGAGTGTTGAACCTTCTGAAACAACAAGGATATACCATAGAAGCCATGAAATAAATCCTCTAACAATTCTCTCTAACAACAACTTTTAATGGCAGACTATACAAAGCGTGACGGTCAAATACCATCACGCTTTGTTTGCATATACACTTTATTCTCCTCATCATATCGTACATCCAAAAAAAATATACTACTTTTGCACCAAAGTCTTGGCAGTTATAGTGATAACGGCCATTTTCGACTTGATTCGATAAGAACGCAAGAAGCGAAAGTTATTATCCCTGCCTATTCGGAATCTGGAAAATTCAATAAACGTCATGGGATGATAGCAACAGTTTCTTCACGTCTATGTTATTATATACTTAGGCGTGGGGACTGTTGTCTATTTATGACGTGGGCATTTTCCAGAGCCTCGAATGCAGATAGGCAATAACAGTCCTCGCGCTTTTTATATAATAACCTTCGTCAACGGGGACAGACGAAATGAAAGATACCGCGTATGCATCTTACATTATTTGGAGAAATACAGTTATTTCTGTTGATTGCCGCTACATCTGCAAGCTTTCTATACTGGATAAATTATAAATACAAAAGTCTGAACAGGCAGATTATCCGGGCAATAGACATTCCGGTATATCTGCTGAACAGACAAGGTTTTGTCGTAAAACTGCTCAATACACCTACCGAAAAGGCGAACAGACTTCCGTTCCAAAACCTGGGAACTCTCAACATCAAAGATTTGGTGACAGACGCCGATGAATGCCGGAAATACATGACGTCGCTGTTACGCGTACTGAATACCCGCACTTCGGACAGCCTGACCCTAAAGATAAGAATAGAAAGTGGTGAGAAACTATATATCGCAGTGCGCATGGTCTACCTCAACAGAAATAATGTCATGGCCTTCATACGCGACATTACGGAAGATGAAGTCCAACGCCGGGAAAACGAAAAATACCGTTTCTTCCTTGAAAGTATTCTGGAGAACCTTCCCATCGCCACGACAGTAAAAGACAAAAACGATGAAGGACGCTACCTGATATGGAACAAAAAAGCGGCAGAGATGATGGAAGTCCCCGCTGAGGATATTGTGGGACACTATGAAGAGGAGTTCAAACCCCTAATGCAAGATAATTTCATCCAAGAGACAGACAAAGAAGTTGAAGAGTCGGAAACTCCCCAGTCCTACATCAAACACTTTGTCAATCCCAAAGGCAGAGAGTATATTCTGTCGTTTCACAAAACGCTGGTGTCCTACAACAAAGGGAAAGAGAGGTGGATTGTCAGTTCTGCACTGGACATCACCGAACTGCTGGCAGCCAAAGAGAAAGCAGAAGAAGCCAACCGCCTGAAATCGGCTTTTCTTGCCAATATGAGCCACGAGATACGCACTCCGCTAAACGCCATTGTCGGCTTCTCCTCCATACTTTCCGATGCAATACAAGACGAAGATACAAAGGAATACATACATATCATCGAAGAAAACACCCAGCTGCTGCTGCAACTGATTAACGATATTCTCGACCTGTCACGCATCGAAGCTGGCATTCTCGAATTCACAGAAGGAGATATGGATGTAAACAAGACGCTTGATGAAATGCAGACGATGGCAAAACTGAAACTTCCGTCCGAAGTCAGTATACGTCTCCTGCCCGGTGCGGATTACTGTATTATTCACACAGTCCCCAAACGGGTAAGACAAGTACTGAACAATTATCTGTCAAACGCCCTCAAGCATACGGAAGAAGGTTTCATCGACATTGGTTATCACCTGCCGCAAGAAGACAGGATTCGCTTCTTTGTCCGTGATACCGGTTGCGGCATTCCTCCTGAAAAGCAAAAGGATGTATTCGAACGCTTTGTCAAGCTAAACAGTTTTAAACAAGGCACGGGTCTCGGACTCTCCATCTGCACCATGATTGCCGAGAAAATGAACGGAAAAGTGGGCGTCAGCTCTATTCCGGGGAAAGGTTCCGAATTCTGGTTCGAAATACCCTATCAACCTACCGGAAGCCAACCTGCATAGAAAAGCCCGCCACTGACATGAACTCTGTCAACGACGGGCAACCTAAACCATCACCGATGCTATCCTGACTCACAATACCTATCGAAGCCTAAATCGCAGTTTTCCACTCTGCACCAGTTCTTCATGAGTGATACGATATCGGGACAGTTTTTTTCCTCCCAGTTCCATTTCACGGATATAAAGCGACTCTGCCGACGGGCGTTCCGTCTCTATCACCAGTTGGTCGCGTCCCCAATACTTAGGGTCGAGCTTTATGGTCACCTTATCAAATACCGGAGTAGACAGCGTATAAGCCGGTTCTCCGGGACAATCCGGATAAAAGCCCATCATATTGAAGATAGCCCAAGCGGACATCGTTCCGGTATCATCATTGCCGGGAATTCCGTCGGGGGCATTCTTGAAATACTTCTGCAAAAGGCGGTGCAGCTCTTTCTGCGTGCGCCACTCCTCACCCTTGAAATAAGAAAAAAGATGGGCGTATGCAATGTCCGGTTCGTTGGCAGGGTCGTACAGTCCTTCGTCGAACACACGCTGAAGCTTGTCTACGAACGGCTTCTTTCCACCCATGAGCCGGGCAAGCCCTTTCACATCGTGGGGAACATAGAAAGTATAGTTCCAGGCACAACCTTCGTGAAATCCGGGGTTCGGCTCAAAGTTCTCTCCCTGCCTCGGGTCGAAAGGAGCATAGAATTCACCGTTAGGCAAGATAGGACGGAAAGTACCGTACTCCTTACAGTAATAATGCTTGTAGCCCAGCGAACGTTCGTGGAACAGACGGGCATCCTCCTTCTTGCCAAGCGCAGCGGCTATGCGCGACAAGGCATTGTCGGCAATATAGTATTCCAGGGCATGCGAAACGGAATTGTCATACTGCTCCCGCAGGGGCACATATCCCAATGACACGTAGTCGTCATTGTCCGGACGGAGCAGATTCTCCGCTCCCGGCAGGGTGGCTCCCTTGCACATGGCCTCGTAGGCCAGTTCTATATCAAAGTCGCGCAGACCTTTCAGCCAGGTGTCGACGATGACGGGAATGGAAGGGTCACCTTCCATGGTCAGCGTCTCACGTCCGTAGAGTTCCCATTTGGGAAGCCAGCCGTGTTCGCGGTACATGTCGAGCATGGAGCGCACCATCTGCAATTGCCGTTCGGGATATACCAGCGTAAGAAGCTGGTGCACATTGCGGTAAGTGTCCCACAAAGAAAAGACGGTATAACGGTCGCCTTGGGTAGTCAAAATCTTATCACTCTCCATAGCGGGATATTCCCCGTTCACATCTTGCAGGATATTGGGATGTATCAGCGTATGATAGAGTGCCGTATAAAAAACGGTTTTCTGCTCTTCCGTACCTCCTTCCACAAGGATGCGCGAGAGGTCATCGTTCCAGCGGCGACGGGCTTCTTCCAGCACTTGACCGAAGTTCTTTCCCTGCTGCTCGGTATCCAGATTGAGGCGGGCATTCTCCATGCTCACAAAAGAGACTCCCATCTGTACTTCCACCTGCTCGCCTTCTTCGGTATCGAATGTAAGATAGGCGCCGATATCATCTCCCGCCAGTTCCTTCTGGTAGCGGGTGTAAAGTTTGTAGCGTCCGTTATCGGGGTCCCATTCGGCCTCTACACCGGTCATGGGGCGCTGCTTCTTCCAGTAGCCCGAAGCGGCGGGCTGCTTGTTGACACGCATCACAAAGTAGATGGGAAAAACGGCTTGTGGGTTGTAGCAGAAAGTACCCAGCAGCTTCATACCTTCAAACTCGCATTTACCCGTCTGGCGCAGAAAAGCTCCCGATTCATTGGTCAGGCCTTCGCCCAGGTTCAGCAGCACATGGCTCTGCCCGGCAGGAAAGGTGAAACGCGCCACACCCGTGCGAGGAGTTGCCGTCACTTCCGTCTTCACATTGTAGCGGGTCAGGAAGTTGCTGTAATATCCGGGGGATGCCTGCTCGTCCTTATAGCGGCTTCCATATTCCTTATAATCTACGGACAGCTCTCCCGTAGTGGGCATCAGCAGCAGAGAACCCAATTCCGGACAGCCCACACCGCTCAAATTGACATGCGAGTATCCGGTGAAGAAACAATTGTGATACTCATAGGGAGTAGACCACCAGCGGGCATCTTTATCGTATTTGTTGTCCTCCGAACCCATCACGTTGAAGGGCACTACGGACATCATTCCATTGGGACAGACGGCTCCCGGATTCGTGGTACCGAAGTTAGTGGTACCGACAAAAGGATTCACATAGTCCGCAGGATGCTTCTCCGCAGCCATAGATGCCGTGAGCATTCCAAAGGAGATGATACAGAAAGTAATCAGTCGTTTCATAATATAGTAAGGATTTGTTCTTTATTAGTTAGTGAGCACGCTACCCATGCCGGTGTCATTGCATGCACTCTGCAAAGTTATTGCAAACGGTCTGCAGTGACACTGCAAACTACTTTGCAGTAGCGCTGCAACAGTTTTGCAGTGACGCTGCATCAGCTTTGCAGTGGCGCTGCAACGGCTTTGCAGTAGCACTGCAAAAAGCATGCAGTATCTTTGCAGTTATATTACACTAAGTATAAAGCAGTTACGGCAGGCGCTTTTCAGCAATACCGAGCGCCTGCCAACTGCTTGGTACTTACAAAATACTTGTGCGCTTCGTGAACTCCAGAATCTCACGGATATACCCAAAGGCAAGCCCCACTACCGTATCGGCTGCACCGTAGTATACAGCTACACGTTCTCCATCTTGCAACGCTGCGCAAGGGAACACCACGTTGGGAACATCACCTTGCAACTCATAAGGAGCAGCAGGCGCAAGCAGATACTCACGGGTGCGGTAGAGCAACTTGGCAGGATTGTCCTTATCCAGAATAGCTGCTCCCATGGAGTAACGGAAACCGTTACAAGTGGTTATCACGCCATGATAGAACATCAGCCAACCCTCGTCCGTGAGGAACGGTACCGAACCTGCCCCTATCTTGGTACACTGCCAGGCACTTTCGGGGAAAGGCGTAGGAGCCATCACATGGCGGTGTTCGCCCCAGAATTTCATGTCAGGGCTGAAGCTAATGTAGATGTCGCCAAAAGGAGTATGTCCGCTATCGCTGGGACGGCTCAAGAGCGCATATTTGCCATCGAACTTCTGAGGCAACAACACACCGTTGCGGTTGAAAGGCAAGAAAGCATTCTCGCACTGGAAGAACTCCTTGAAATCGAAAGTATAGCCGATGCCGATGGTGGGGCCGTAGTAGCCGTTACACCACGTAATCCAGTAGCGGTCCTCAATCCATGTCACGCGCGGATCGTATTTATATTCGGACTCTATCATGTCCGTATTCCCGGCCTTGAACTTGATTGGCTCATGCTCTATTTCCCAGTGGATGCCGTCCTTGCTGAAACCGGCAAAGATATTCATCTGCACCGCCCGGTTGTCACAACGGAACACACCGGCATAACCATCCTTAAACGGAACCACCGCACTGTTGAAAATGCTGTTCGACGACGGAATATGGTAGCGGTCTATTACGGGATTCTCCGAATAACGCCACATTACATCTTTACAGCCTGCCGGCCGTTCTTCCCAAGGCATTGTGATTTTGTTGCTCATAATTGCTCTATATTATTAATTGGTTATTGTTGTTTCTTCTCATCGGCATACGTAAATGGTATGAAGTACGTAATGAGGAACGCCGGAATGGTGGCAAACAGCGTGAAGGTAAAGAACGCCTCGTACCCCAACCAGTCGCTGACAAAACCGCTGATTGTGCCCGGCAACATCACACCCAGATTCATGATGCCCGAAGCAAAGGCATAATGTGCCATCTGGTGCTTTCCCGGCGCCACCTGCTGCATCATGAACAAAGTCAGTCCCACAAAACCAAAACCATAACCGAAGTACTCGAGCACGATGGCACTACCTATCAGCAACCCGCTTTCCGGCTGGTACATGGCAAGCAGAGTATACGCCACAAAAGGCAGATTGAAGATGCAGCACAGAGAGAACAGCGTCCGCCGCAATCCCCGGTGCGAAATGTAATAGCCTGCCAACAGTGACCCCAGCACAAAGGCTGCCGCCCCATAAGTGCCGTAGTACAAACCTATCTGCTGCTCATTCAGTCCCAAGCCACCTGCCGAACGCTCCGCCTTCAAGAAAAGAGGGACAATCTTCATGACAAAACCCTCGGCAAGGCGATAAAGGATAATGAACGCTATATAGTACCAGATGTGCTTCTTCAAGAAGAAATCCTTGATTACCGCCACCAACTGCTCCCACGTCTCTCTTGCCGACTTGGCGCCGGATGCGGCCGCACCGCCCGATGGCAGCATGCGCATGTGGTAGAAGCCAAGCAGCAGCATCACCGCCGCCAATATCAGCATCACCGTCATCCATGCATGCCGGGTAGCCTCGTGGCGGACTGCCTCTGTGGCACCCTCCACCCCACCGAAACCTACCAGCAAGGCACCTGCCAGCCAGACCAACCCGCCGGACGCCACAATCTTCGCTATATTGTAGAAGGCTCCCTGCCAACCGATATACTTGGCCTGGTCCTGCTTGTTCAGTTCCGACATGTAGACACCATCCGTAGCCACATCGTGCGTGGCTCCGCTGAAAGCAATCACTGCCAGCAGCGCAATGCATATCGCAAAAAAGAACGGTAACTGCAACGCCAAAGCCACCAGAGCAAAACCTGCTCCGGTAACCATCTGCGTCAGTACCACGAAAAACTTCTTCGTCTTGAACATTTCAAGGAACGGACTCCAAAGGAACTTCAGCGTCCAGGGCATCATGATGAGCGACGTCCACAGAGCAATCTGCGCGTCACCGATACCCAGCCCCTTGAACATCAACACAGAAACCATGTTCAGCACCACAAACGGCAATCCCATGGCAAAATATACGGTGGGGACCCACGATATAGGATTATGATTTTTTCGGCTCATCCCTTCTGTATATTATCTGTGTCACTTCAACGGTTCACTGCCCATAGTCAGCTCCAGCGTACCGCCGTCCACTATATCCTGATGCGTGAAGAATGGAGTCTCCAACTTATTGCCGTTCAGCACAATGCTCCGCACATACTTGTTGTCGCGGCTGTTGTTGTGGGCTATCACCTTGAACGACTTGCCGTCTTTCAGATGAACGGTCGCCTCGTTGAACAGCGGGCGTCCGATGGAATATACCGGCTTGCCGGGACATACCTGATAGAAGCCCATCGCATTCAGAATGTACCATGCAGACATCTGTCCACAGTCTTCATTGCCCGAAAGTCCGTCGGGGTTGTTGAAGTAAAGCGTATGCAGCACCTCATCCACAATCTCCTGCGTACGCCAGGGCTGGCCTACGTAGTTGTAGAGATGGGCAATGTGATGGCTTGGCTCATTGCCGTGGGCATACTGGCCTATCAGACCGGAAATATCCACCGAGGTCGATTCACCTTCCAGCTTGGAATCGGCCGTGAACAGAGAATCCAACTTGCCGATGAAGGCGTCGCGTCCTCCCATCAGTTCCACCAGTCCGTCCACATCGTGGGGAACGAACCAAGTCCACTGCCATGCCGTACCTTCGCAATAGTCATCATTACGGTGATTGGAAGCGCGGGGGTTGAAAGGCGTACGCCAGTTGCCCTCACTGTCCAGTCCGCGCATGAAGCGGGTACTCGGATCGAAATAAACTTTATATCCCTCGGCAAAAGCCGCATACTTATCGCGGTTGGCTTCGTCGTCCAAAGCACCTGCCAGTACGGAGATACACCAGTCATCGTAAGCATATTCCAAAGCTTTAGCCACAGATTCATTGTCTTTATCGCAAGGCACGTAGCCAATCTTGTTCTTCCAGTACTTGGCCTGCGGCATCAGATGCGGCACAACCAAAGGATGGGTGATAATACCCGTCGTATCGTATTCTGCCGTACGGAGGCAAGCCTTGTAAGCCTCCTGCACGTCGAAGTTACGGTATCCCTTTACATAAGAATCCGCTATGAGGGAGGCTGCATGATAACCAATCATGGTACCCGTATAGTTTCCGGCCAGTTCCCACATAGGCAGGACGCCGCCCTCGCGGGACTTCTGGATGAGCGAACGGATGAAAGCCTCGTTCAGTTCAGGATCAATAATCGTCATCAGCGGATGATAGGCACGGAAAGTGTCCCATAAAGAGAAAATGGTGTAGATAGGCTCGTCCACCCTGCCTTGATGGGGCTTCAAGTCCATACCAAAGTAACGTCCGTCAGCATCGGTAAACAAGTTGGGCTGCATACCCGTGTGGTAAAGTGCCGTGTAGAACATGGTACGCTGGTCGTTGTCCTTCGTATCGATGTCAATCTTGGAAAGATAAGTGTTCCACTGCTGGCGGGCAGCACGGCGCACACCGTCAAAATCCCATCCGGAGATTTCGGCTTCCACATTCTTGCGGGCACCGTCCATATCCACGGCAGACACACCTACCTTTACCAATACCTCCTCATTGGGCTCCGTCTGGAATTGCAGTAAAGCTTTAGCTGTAGGCAGAAGCGGACCGCCTTCGTCCAATGCCATGGAGTCCGTGACCAGCGTATAGGTGAATGGTTTGGAGAACTTGGCATAGAAGTTGATATACTGGTCGAAAGCCCAATATACAGTCTTCTTGCGTCCACGGATTTCAGTATCGCTGATTACTTCCAGCTCCATCTGTTCATTCTTCTGGCGCTGGATACTGTAATCCAGGTCGAGGATAAAACCTGCATCTTCCGCTTTCGGGAAGGTATAGCGATGAATCGCCGCACGTTTGGTAGAGGTCAGTTCGGCTTTCACCCCGTAGCGGTCCAAAAATACGGAATAATATCCCGGTTCGGCTGTTTCATTCTCGTGGGAAAAGGCAGAGGCGTACGCCATCTGCTGGCTCTTCGAGCCCATGGAGTGGTAATCCTGCCGACCTACAGTGGGCATCAGCAGCACATCCCCGTAATCGGCACAACCCGTACCGCTGACGTGGGTATGTGAAAATCCGTTGATAGTAGTATCTGCATAGTAATATCCGGAGCAGGCATCCCACTCGTAGATACGCGTGTCGGGGCTGGGCTGAATCATCCCGTTGGGAACTACCGCTCCGGGATAGGTATGCCCATGTCCACCCGTACCGATGAACGGATTGACGTAAGACGCATAGTCCGGTGCCGTCTGGGTACAGCTGCAAACCGCCCCCAGCAGAAAAAGTCCGCCCAACAGTATGGAACTAGATTTCATGTTTTTCTTCATATTGTTTATTGTATAAGTAGGTGTATAGCTTCATAATAGAATCTTGTTATATGAGAATGCTTGAGGAGGGCCGCCCTATTACTTTGAGCAAAGCCCTCCTTTGTTTCATGTATGAAAAGGTTCAAGCATCCGTTTTCCGAAACCTCAGTTTACGGAAAACACGGCATCAGCGTACCTTCTTCATCGTATAGTTCTCACTCACGAAGTAAGGAACATCGGGGAAGATGTCGGTCTCAATCTCACCGCCTACATACTTATAGGGATTGATAGCCCATCTGTTGCCTAAGCCATAGATATGCATATCACCGTTAGGAGCAATAGCACCATCCATATAGTAATCATCATAGTTAGGATATGCTTTCCACTGGAAATTCTTGCTGTAAGTACCGAAATGCATCTTGTAGGTAGCAGGGTCTTCAGCATCGCCCTCATGAATGGTTTGCGGATAGATGAGCAGTGCACCGTTATAGTAATCGCAATGCATCGGATACTTACCGGTGATTTCGGGGAAAGTACCCCAGTTGTAAACCACATATCCGGTACCTTCTTCATCCTTCTCTATAATTACATTCTTCTCAAACTCCTGACTGCCTTTCCAATCCCACCAGCGAGGATTGCCTTCTTCATCCACATAGGTAAAGAGAGAATTGCTGGAAGTTACCTTCCACTCGCCGACCAAATCTTCATAACCCAACATTTTGCCCTGATAAGCTTCACCGATACGGCTCCAGTACTTGCCGCTCCACTCCACTTCATCATCAAAAAGTACTTTACTTATTTCCGAAAGCAACGTATAATACTGATACACCAGCGGTTTGGGATTGTAGAACATCTGAATGCCATAACCTTCATCTTTCACTTTCTGGAATTTGCTCTTGTCAAATCCACTCCAACCTCCGTTCAACTCATCATTAATCTTCCAAGGCAGCGGAGCATACTTGGATTTGGGCAGGTTCTCAAAATGAGACTCTTCACGGCCAAAGGCTCCCTCGGGATTCTGATTCTGGTAGTAACCGTAGGTCATATAGTCCACAATGTCACCTACCTTCATACCCTCTACCTCACCGTCTGGAGAGTCGAGCGAACCATATTCATACACACCGATCAGCTTGTCTCCAAATACCTGGCGGCACTCATAAACCAAACGCGCGAAGTTGGCACGTGAGCGTGTTTCGAAGCCGGGACCGGGATTGGAGTTGTTGTAGTTGGTGTACTCATCATCAAAGTCAATACCATCCAAGCCATAAATATCCAAGTAGGCTTTCAGTTCCTTGGCAAAGTCTTTGGCAGCAGCTTCCGAAAGGTTACCCATACCAGCCTCGTCATGGTTGCCAAGAATAGTCATCACCACCTTAATGCCCTTAGCCTGCAAAGGACGGATGAACTTATCCGCATTTCTCAGCAAGAAGGAAACCTGGTCATTGCAGAAAACATGTACGCGACCGGTCTTGCTATCCACATTGATGTTGGCAGCAAAAATGCTGACTACATCAAAGAAAGGCTTTCCGTCGCTCTTCATGGTATATTCACCCATATTCAAGATGTTCTCGTCATTTACTTCCACAAAGCAATGTGTAAGTATATCACCCTTACTGATACTCTCAGGAATAGCAGCCAAAGGCTTTACCAAGTAAATATATTCCTGATTGTTTGTAGAAACTTCCACACCGTTATTGGCAGATGCAGAAACGGCAACAGCATAAGTCTGTCCGATTGTGCCTCCGGCATTGATATTCAGTTCCACAGAAGCCGACTTCTGTTCGCCCGCCTTGATAGTGGCAGTTCCACCGTTCGCCAGGCTCAGCTTATCGGCGGGATACATTTTATAGCTTGTTCCATTCTTCTTATTGTAAGCCTCCAAAACGTCTTCGTCCACTTTGAAGGTCACCGTAACATCCTGCTCTGCAGCTTTGCTCAGTTCAAAATAGAGATGTCCGGTAGCAACCTTGTCGCCAAAAACAGAAATCGGAGTAAGTTCACGTGCACCGGCGGCAGACTTTACATAGCCATACACGCCATCCACAGTATCCAGCTTGTCACTGTTGCCGGTGTTGATGACAACATCATCTTCACAACCGGTGAAGCATATTCCTGCACATGCAAAAGCCATTGCCAGCAAGCCTGATTTTACATGATTCATATATTTCATAATCAATATCTTTTTATTTGAATTAAGGTATAACTAAATTATTTAGCGGGCAGTTCCACAGCAGTCCAAGTCAATGATTCCACTGCAGTAGCATTGTTCTCATTTCCGCTATAATCGTGAATGGCAGTACCGGCGCCCTCATCGAACTTCCAGTAAGAAACCAGTCCGTCAGCATCCGGCTCTACCTGGTAGAAGTGGTCCTTTGCATTGATTTCTGCTGATGTCAACACCTTGTTCCAGATACGCACCTCTGAGATATTACCTTCCAACCAACGGTCACGATTGTATGAATGGCCAATCCAGAATCCGTTACCTTCATCGGTCATGGTCTGGCCCCAGTTCACGACTCCGCAGTCCAAAGTAGTCTCCAGCATATTCTTACCATTGATGTAGATTATAACTGTTTTTGCATCCGCATCGTAGGTCACAGCGATATGTGTCCATTCGTTTGTCGGAATAACCAGACTCTCATCGGTCACATTGCCGCTACTTGTAGCCACCTGCAACTGGTTTTGAGGAATTCCGGCATCACCGATGCGGAGCAGGAACTTACCTTCGATACCCATAATGGAAGTCAGCATCTTGTCGAACTTGCTTACGCGAATCAACGCTTCTGCCGTCAGTTTATTCATATTATTGGCAACATCCGGATTGGTCCAAGTTACGTAAACCAGATTCTTGGTAATATCAGGAACCGTATTAATCAATGCGGCACCCTTCAGCACGTAGTACATGGTACCGGAGCTCTTCAAGACTCCGATGCTTGCCTGGTCTACCGTAACCGGCAATACATATACCTTCTCACGGTCCAGCTCCGTCAAGTTCTTGAAGCTGACAGTGATGTCGTCTGAAATGACAGCACCGGCCAAAATGGTAGCCTGCGGAGTTTCTACCGTATAATAGTTTTCCGGCAGAGCCTCGGCTGTGTCATAATAGGTAGCGTTATAAGTAGCTACCAGTGAAGGGTCCGCCTTCAAGGCAATAGTTATATCCTGCGATTCAGGAC
>ERZ1504370.242-NODE-242-length-17060-cov-3.684916_pt1 | contig 17060 bp, 7 predicted proteins | sample MGYA00574850_ERZ1504370 | MGnify/ENA primary metagenome ERZ1504370 (study PRJEB39906, sample SAMEA3182070) | gut metagenome | biome: human; feature: gut; material: Stool; isolation source: human stools | place: Canada | collected 2011-11-22 ...
GGTCATCCGCTGGGATACATTGCTTCGGATATTTACGCCCGTTACAAACGACTGCGTGGCTTCAATGTACTCAATCCGATGGGATATGACGCATATGGTTTGCCAGCGGAACAATACGCTATTCAGACCGGACAGCATCCCGCAATTACTACTAAAGCTAATATCGACCGCTATCGCGAGCAACTCGACAAAATAGGCTTCTCTTTCGACTGGAGCCGTGAAATCCGTACGTGCGAACCCGAATATTATCACTGGACCCAATGGGCTTTCCAAAAGATGTTCAACAGCTACTACTGCAACGACGAACAGCAGGCACGCCCTATCCAGGAACTGATCGACGCATTCGCAATCTACGGAAACCAAGGACTCAACGCCGCTTGCAGCGAAGAAATCAGCTTTACCGCCGAAGAATGGAAAGCCAAAAGCGAAAAGGAACAGCAGGAAATCCTGATGAACTACCGCATCGCCTACCTCGGCGAAACGATGGTGAACTGGTGCCAGGCACTGGGAACCGTATTGGCAAATGACGAAGTCATAGACGGCGTTAGCGAACGCGGCGGCTTCCCCGTAGTCCAGAAGAAGATGCGCCAGTGGTGTCTGCGTGTATCCGCTTACGCTCAGCGTCTGCTCGACGGACTGGATACCATCGACTGGACCGAATCACTGAAAGAAACTCAAAAGAACTGGATCGGACGCTCCGAAGGTGCCGAAGTACAGTTCAAGGTAAAAGACAGCGATCTCGAATTTACCATCTTTACTACCCGTGCAGATACCATGTTCGGTGTGACCTTCATGGTTCTGGCTCCGGAAAGTGATCTGGTAGCCCAGCTGACCACTCCCGCCCAGAAAGCAGAAGTAGACGCCTACCTTGACCGCACCAAGAAACGTACGGAACGCGAACGCATCGCCGACCGCAGCGTGACCGGTGTTTTCAGCGGTTCGTATGCTATCAATCCGTTTACAGGTGAAGCAGTGCCCATCTGGATCAGCGATTACGTATTGGCAGGATACGGAACAGGAGCCATCATGGCCGTACCCGCCCACGATAGCCGCGACTATGCTTTCGCCAAGCATTTCGGACTCGAAATCCGCCCGTTGGTAGAAGGTTGTGACGTAAGCGAAGAAAGCTTCGATGCCAAGGAAGGTATCGTCTGCAACTCTCCGCGTCCGGATGTAACTCCGTACTGTGACCTGTCTCTGAACGGACTGACCATCAAGGAAGCCATCGAAAAGACCAAGCAATATGTGAAAGAACATAATCTGGGACGTGTGAAAGTGAACTACCGTCTTCGCGACGCCATTTTCTCACGCCAGCGCTACTGGGGGGAACCGTTCCCTGTATACTACAAAGACGGAATGCCGTACATGATCGACGAAGACTGTCTGCCGCTGGAACTTCCGGAAGTAGACAAGTTCCTCCCCACCGAAACAGGCGAACCTCCATTGGGACACGCCAAGGAATGGGCGTGGGACACGGTAAACAAGTGCACGGTAGAAAACGAAAAGATCGACAACGTTACCATCTTCCCGCTGGAACTGAACACCATGCCGGGATTCGCCGGTTCTTCCGCATACTATCTGCGCTACATGGACCCGCACAACAACAAAGCATTGGTGGACCCGAAAGTGGACGAATACTGGAAAAACGTAGACCTTTATGTAGGAGGAACGGAACACGCTACCGGACACTTGATCTACTCCCGTTTCTGGAATAAGTTCCTGCACGATGTAGGTGCATCGGTAGTAGAAGAACCGTTCCAGAAGTTAGTAAACCAAGGCATGATTCAAGGCCGCAGCAACTTTGTATATCGCATCAAAGATACTCACACCTTCGTTTCACTGAACCTGAAAGACCAATACGAAGTGACTCCACTTCATGTGGATGTAAACATCGTATCCAATGATATCCTCGACCTGGAAGCATTCAAGGCATGGCGTCCCGAATATGCGGAAGCAGAGTTTATCCTCGAAGACGGAAAATACATCTGCGGATGGGCGGTTGAGAAGATGAGTAAATCAATGTTCAACGTAGTCAATCCGGATATGATTGTGGAAAAATACGGTGCAGACACCCTTCGTATGTACGAAATGTTCCTCGGTCCGGTTGAGCAGTCCAAGCCTTGGGATACGAACGGTATCGACGGTGTACACCGCTTTATCCGTAAGTTTTGGTCATTGTTTTACAGCCGTACCGACGAATATCTGGTGAAAGACGAGCCTGCAACGAAGGAAGAGTTGAAGAGCCTGCACAAACTGATCAAGAAAGTAACGGGAGATATCGAACAGTTCTCTTACAATACGTCTGTCAGCGCATTCATGATCTGTGTCAACGAACTCTCCAACTTGAAATGCAACAAGAAAGAGATACTGGAACAGCTCGTTATCACCCTCGCTCCTTTCGCTCCGCACGTTTGCGAAGAACTGTGGGATACACTGGGACACGAAACTTCCGTATGTGACGCCGCATGGCCCGCATACAACGAAGAATATCTGAAAGAAGATACGATCAACTATACCATCTCCTTCAACGGAAAAGCACGCTTCAACATGGAGTTTGACGCTGATGCCGCTTCGGATGCCATCCAGGCTGCCGTATTAGCCGACGAACGTTCGCAGAAGTGGATCGAAGGCAAAACACCGAAGAAGATCATCGTGGTGCCGAAGAAGATTGTAAATGTGGTAGTTTAAAATAAGTAACAGGTAATAAGTAATAGGTAATAACCGTAGCTGCTTTCCGAGCATATCCGCAAGGTTAATACCTAATACTTAATACTTATTACCTGTACCTATCGACTACGACTTATTACCTATTACTTAATACTTATTACCTATTAATTAAATGCGCAAACCAGCAAAAGCGGAAATAATGAGAGAAGTGAAGGATTATATCTACATCACTCTCGGATTGATCAGTTATGCTTTGGGATGGGCGGCATTTCTGCTGCCTTACCAGATAACGACAGGGGGTACTACCGGTATCGGGGCTATCATTTATTACGCAACGGGATTTCCTATCCAGTGGTCGTACTTCATCATCAATGCGGTTCTGATGACATTTGCCATCAAGATATTAGGTCCGCGATTCAGCATAAAGACTACTTATGCAATTTTCATGCTGACTTTCCTGCTATGGATATTCCAGGTGTTGGTAAACAACTACATACAAACGCCCGATATGTCGGCCGACGGAAAGCCTCTGCTGCTCGGCAGCGGACAGGACTTTATGGCTTGTATCATCGGTGCGGCTATGTGTGGTGTAGGTCTGGGCATTACTTTCAATTATAACGGCAGTACCGGAGGAACGGACATCATCGCTGCTATTGTCAACAAATACAAAGACGTATCACTTGGAAGGATGATCATGATTTGTGATGTGTTCATCATCAGTTCCTGTTACTTTGTGTTTCACGACTGGCGTCGGGTAATCTTCGGTTTCGTCACTCTGTTCATCATTGGTGTCGTGCTCGACTGGATTATCAACAGTGCCCGTCAGTCCGTACAGTTCTTCATCTTCTCCAAGAAGTATGATGAGATAGCCGATCGCATCATTAAAGATACAGACCGTGGGGTGACCGTGCTCAACGGTACCGGATGGTACAGCAAAAACGATGTAAAAGTATTGGTCGTACTGGCCAAAAGGCGTCAGTCGCTGGATATCTTCCGACTGGTAAAACGTATCGATCCGAACGCTTTCATCTCGCAAAGTTCCGTCATCGGGGTGTATGGCGAAGGGTTCGATCAGTTGAAAGTGAAATAAACAGGTGAATGAATCCGGATAATTCCGCTAAAAAACAAGAATAAGACAATGAAACGCAAACTTGTATTTGCCACCAACAATGCTCATAAACTCGAAGAAGTAGCTGCCATCCTCGGGGATAAGGTAGAACTGCTCAGTCTGAATGACATTGACTGCCACACGGACATCCCCGAAACAGCCGAAACGCTGGAAGGAAATGCCTTGCTGAAATCTTCTTTTATCTACCGGAACTATCAGCTGGACTGCTTTGCCGATGACACCGGACTGGAAGTGGAAGCTCTGAACGGAGCGCCCGGAGTGTACTCCGCCCGCTATGCCGAAGGCGAAGGACACGACGCTCAGGCGAATATGCGCAAGCTGCTCCACGAACTGGAAGGAAAAGAGAACCGGAAAGCGCAATTCCGCACTGCCATTTCGCTGATTCTCGACGGAAAGGAATATCTCTTTGAAGGTGTGATCAAAGGGGAAATCATCAAAGAGAAGCGCGGAGATTCCGGCTTCGGTTATGACCCGATATTCAAGCCCGAAGGGTACGAACAGACTTTTGCCGAACTGGGAAACGAAACAAAGAACAAGATCAGTCACCGTGCACTGGCTGTACAGAAACTTTGCGAGTTTCTGCAACGCTGATTCTTTGGCATATTCCGCACAACAGCCTGTCTTGACATCAACGAAGTGCCAGCAGTAAAATTCTCTCAGGCCATTTCTTAACTATATGACACAGAGTTTAATAAAAGAATTTTTGTAATCTTCAGAAGAAAATTATTTCTTTGCAAAAAAAATAAAGCGTAATGAAGAAAATTGCATTATTTACTTTCCTTACATTGTTATTATGTACTTCATGTGTAACGAAAAAGAAGTTCATGATGACAGAAGCCGCACGTATTGCAAGTATCGACAGCTTGCAAAGTTTATTGACTGATTGCCGCAACACGGGCGACCAGCTGTCAGCACAAATCAAGAAGCTCCTGCGTGATACCACCCAGATGGGAAACAGTATCCGTCAGTATCAGAGCATGCTTAGTACTAACATGACGGAACAGGAAAAACTGAATGCCTTGTTGAGTCAGAAGAAAAACGAACTTAGCGAAAGAGAACGCACCATCAACGAGTTGCAGGACATGATCAACGCTCAGAACGAGAAAGTGAAACAACTGCTGAACAGTGTGAAAGACGCGTTACTGGGCTTTAGCACAGACGAACTGACGGTTCGTGAAAAGGATGGAAAGGTGTATGTGGCAATGTCGGACAAATTGCTGTTCCAGTCAGGAAGCGCCCGTCTGGATAAACGCGGAGAGGAAGCTCTCGGCAAATTGGCGGAAGTCCTGAACAAGCAGACCGACATCGACGTATTTATCGAAGGTCACACCGACAATAAACCGATCAACACCGTACAGTTCAAAGACAACTGGGATTTGAGCGTGATTCGTGCTACCTCCGTCGTACGTATCCTGATCAAGAATTACGGTGTAAATCCTTTGCAGATACAGCCCAGCGGTCGCGGCGAATATATGCCTGTTGACGACAATGAAACTGCGGAAGGCAGAAGCAAGAACCGCCGTACGGAGATTATCATGGCTCCAAAGCTGGACAAGTTGTTCCAGATGTTACAGACTTCCGAAGAGGTTAAATAAGAAAATAATAATAAGAGACTGTCAGAAGGTAGACAGTCTCTTATTATATAGAAACAAGGCTATAATATTTATTGCCCTATATGATATAACTCATCCATGTTTCTATTAGATACAATATCTGAATTCATACTGTTTACTTTCCCCATCCGGATGGTTTCTTACCCATCTTGAACACCATCGTACCACCGTTCATGATGTCCTGATGAGTGATGAAGAAATCTTTGTGTTTCTTCCCGTTCAAAGTCACCGACTGAATGTAGATATCTTCGGGAGACTTACGGATGGTCCGGATACGGAATTCCTTATTACCTGCCAGTTTCAAAGTACACTCATCCAAAAGCGGGGAACCAATGATATACCGGCCGTCGGCAGGATTGACCGGATAGAATCCCATCGCACTGAATACATACCAGGCAGACATCTGACCGCAGTCATCATTTCCGGCATATCCCGAAGAAGTGTTGTTATACAGCGTGTTCAGAATATGGCTGACATACTTTTGCGTCTTCCACGGCTGACCTGCAAAATTATAGAGATAAGCTACGTGATGGCTGGGCTCATTACCATGTGCATACTGTCCCACAAATCCCGAAGCGTTATGATTCATCTGCTCACTCTTATAGGTAGAGGTAAAAAAGGTATCCAGCTTTTGTTCAAAGGCTTTCGTTCCTCCTGTCAGTTCCATCAAGGCCTGGATGTTATGCGGAACATACCAAAAGTATTGCCATGCATTTCCTTCGGTAAACGGATGCCCGCCGTTTCCACCGTATTGATACGGGTCGAAAGGTTCGATCCATTCTCCCTTGTCATTCTTGGACTGAAAGAACTTCGTTTTCGGATGGAAAAGGTTCCGGTAATATTCGGAGCGTTTGTGGAATCGCTGATAATCGGCATCCTTGTTCAATTTTGCAGCCAGTTGGGCAACACACCAGTCATCAAAAGCCTGCTCCAGAGTGATGGAGACAGATTGAGTCTGAATGTTTTCGGGCATAAAGCCGTATTTCTCCCATACCTCAAAAGGAGAGTTGGGGTGTGAGGTTACCGAACTGTTATAGACTGCTTCATAGGCCTTCTCCATATCAATTCCAGGAATACCTTTCAGGATGGCATCAGTGATCACAGGGATGGAGTGGTTACCGATCATACAGTAATTGTCCTGTCCCCATAATTGCCAGATAGGCAGGTAGCCGTAATATTCATACTGGCGTATCATGCTCTTCACGAAGTCAGTCACCCGTTCGGGTTCCAGTAATGTGTAGAGAGGATGAGAAGCGCGGAAAGTATCCCACAGGGAGAATGTGGTGTAATGAGTTTCATTGTTCGCTACTTTGCGGGTCGTATAGTCGGCAGCCATGTATTCGCCGTTCACGTCGGACATGGTGTTAGGCTGTATCATGGTGTGGTAAAGAGCCGTATAGAATATCTCTTTCTGCACTTCCGTACCTTTCACTTCGATCTTTCCTAGTTGTTTTTCCCAATCAGCGTCCGCAGCAGCCACATAGCGGTCGAAATCCCAGTGCGGTGCTTCCTGTTCCATGTTCTGACGGGCATTCTCCATAGAGACGGATGAAAGGGCTACCTTACACGTCAGTGGTTTGCCATTCAGTTGGCCGAAACGGAAACAGCCATGAAGATTCGTACCGTTGATCACGGCTGTGTTTTCATGAACACGCCCGCCGTCTCTCAGCGTAGAAGTAAGGATAGGACTGGAAAACTCCATGTAGAAATAAATCTTGCGCAGTTTCGCCCATCCGGTGATGATACGGTAACCTTCCACTGCATGATCATTCAGAATGCGGATCTGAGAGTTAATGATCCGGCGTCCCCAACTGCCCTTATCTGCCGAGTGGTCCATATCCAGTATAATCTCCGCATCTTTGCCGGCGGGATATTGATAGCGGTGGATACCGTTTCTCTGAGTAGTGGTAAGCTCTGCATTAATATTCTCATCTTTCAGCATTACCTGATAATAGCCGGGACGGGCCTTCTCTGCGTCATGCGTGAATGCGGAAGAAGTGCGTCCGCTACTGGTCGGCATCAATGTAATGTCGATCAGGTCCGAGGCTCCTGTCCCACTCAGGCGGGTATGGCTGAAACCGAAGATCGTATTCCGGTTATAGTCGTAGCCGGAAGCGTCCCCCCAATTGGGAGCTTCGCTGGTGTCCGGAGAAAGCTGTATCATACCGAACGGCGAGGTCGCCCCCGGGTAATTATTACCCGAAAGTCCCCCATCGATGGCCCCCGTTCCAATAAACGGATTTACATATTTAGTGATTTCCCCTGCCTGCAACGTAGCGAGAGTCAATGAAAATGCACATACACTTAAAAGTAATTTCTTCATGGTTCATGGTGTTTTTATAAGATATGTTTCTTATGTCTATGGCTTTTTATTCTTCTGTTATTTCAATGAGACGGCTGTTGAGCTGCTGTGTTGTGAAAAGATCCAGTCCGACGTTCATTAGATATTCTCCGGAGAAAACCTGGTTGTTACCCTTCAATGAGGAACCGCTACGGGGCATCATATTGATTTCCTTCACACGGTACTTCTTGTCGGCATTCAACCCTTGCAGGCGGACAGGCAGTGTCTTTTCCGCATAGCGCGGATGGATATCGAAGGCGAATACCGCAGCCGTTTTCTTGTCCTTGCCTACAAACATGGAAGAAGTATGGTTGCTTCCGTAAGGAGAAACGAGGCGATACAAATCACCTTCAAGGATGACAGGTTTCAGACGGTTGTAGTTCTTGACTGCCTGATCACAGTAAAGGTGCTCATTCTGATTCATGTCTTCCAGTTTGATGTCGAATCCTAATTTGCACATCATGGCTACATCGGTACGGAACTTGATACTGGTTCCACGATTCCAAGTAGTGACGTGGGCACACAGTGTCTTACTTGGGAAGATCTGCGAATAGCCCCATTGGATAAACAGGCGTTCGATAGGATCGGTATTGTCGCTTGGCCAAAATTCTGTGAAGTACTTCAATGCTTCATAGTCGGAGCGTCCGCCGCCACCGGCACACAGCATCATCGGAAGATCAGGATATTTAGCCTTGATTCTGTCCAGCACCTTGTAAAGTCCGCGCACATAATCAACGTACAAATGAGACTGTTTATCTTTCAGATACACCGAATAGATATTCGTAATCGGGCTGTTGCAGTCCCATTTGAAGAAAGCGATGCCGGGATATTTGGTCATCAGGTTGTCCACCACGCCGAATACATGATCCTGTACTTTCGGATTGCTAAGGTCGAGCACCATCTGGTTGCGGAAGTAGTATTCATCACGGTTAGGCAGATGAATCACCCAGTCCTTATGCTTTTCGTAAAGCTCGCTTTTGGGATTCACCATTTCCGGCTCTATCCATATACCGAACTTGATACCTTTCTTTTGTGCTTCTTCAACAAGACGCCCTACTCCGTTCGGAAGTTTGTCGGCAGTCTCTTCCCAGTCGCCCAACCCCTGATGGTCACTGCTACGAGGATATTTGTTGGCAAACCAACCATCGTCCAGCAGGAACATATCTACGCCCAGCTTGGTAGCCTCATCCATCAAGCCGATCAGTTTATTTTCATCAAAGTCAAAATAGGTAGATTCCCAGTTGTTGAGCAAAGTCATGCGGGTATCATTACCGTTTTTCACCTGATGATTGCGCGCCCAGTCATGGAAGTTACGGCTGGCCTCACCTTTCCCCTGCGTGCTGTAAGTGAAATAGAAGTCCGGAGTACGGAACACTTCTTTGGCGGGCAGGCTGTATTCAGAGTCGTACGGGTTGATACCGCTGATAATGCGCAGTTCGTTTTTATTGTCCACTTCGAAAGTAAAACGGAAGTTACCCGTCCACCCGATAGTTCCTACCAGCACTTCGCCTGCATTCTCCTGCGAAGGATTGTCAAGAGCCAGCTGGAAGAAAGGAGATACAAACATATTGGCACGTGCGCCCAACTTCGTATCGATCACCTTTTTGCCGAAAGCCAGTTCTCTTTCGGTCACGTTGGCTTCGTGTGCCCAGTCACCGGAAAATTCAGTCAGGAAATACTTGCTGCTGTTCAGGTGAAGCATTGATGAAGCATACTTGCAAAGTATCACAGGTTTCTTCTCTTCATGGCTGATTTCAGTAAACGTACGGATAATGTTCTCTTTGCCGTAAGCCACATAATGCAACTTCACGGTCACAGGGTATTTATCATCCTTAAGGGTAATTACGGTTTCGTTGACCCCGTTATCGATGGCATTGCTCGAATGATCTACGTATTTCAGCAGCAATGAAGAGTTATTATCGTTATGACGTATGTGAATAGCCGGTTCAAAGTAGTCCTCCATACCGTGAGTCAGATAAGCTTCAGTCCCTTGTGGCAGATACTGGATATCGGAATCATGGTTAAGCTTTTTGCCCAAGTATTTCTGATACAGACGTCCGTTGTCAGCTACTTGATAGATAAGGCTGGTCCGTTCGGTTTCTATTTTGATCAGAGGCTTGTCGGCAGCCTGCAAAAGAGAAAAAGAACTCAATAGAAAAAAAAGTAAGAATGCTTTTAATTTCATGGTTTACATTGTTATGGTTGATATTTATTCTCTGGTGCGGAACGGGGGTACGGGAAGCCCGCTCTTGCCATATAGATTACAAACAGGATTGTCTGCCCACGCATAGCAAGCCGCCGTCGGTATTTCTATCCGGTCGGATTGCAGAATGACTTCTTTTCCCCGGATGGTAGCCTGTGCCGGAACGTATTTCCCGTCCGGTCCTGCCAGTATAAAGCCTTTCGGAGCCCCTTCTTTGGCTACTACTTCCTGATCGAAAGTAAGAATCAGCGTACGTCCCGAAATGCGGTATCCAAGGAATGCGGGCACTTCGTATGTACCTTTGTTATAGGTCTTCGTCAATGCCGCTTGCGCCAGCCGCTTTCCTACTTCCTGTTTGTTTTTCGGGTGGATATCATAAGCTTCGCCGAGGTCGATGGCACATGCCATACCTGTATTAGGCAGATGCAGCGCATGTGCCTGTGCATCACGGAGAGCCGCCCATTTGGAGTCCGGCTGCACTTCTTCGGGCTTCAGATAATTGGCCAACTGCACAAAGTAGAAAGGAAAATCCTGTTTCCATGCCCTTCTCCAATCTGTAATCATTGATTGGAAAAGTACTCTGTACTGCTCGTCGAATCCTACATTATTTTCTCCCTGATACCAGATAGCGCCCTTGATAGGGAAGACGGTAAAAGGATGTATCATTGCATTGTAAAGTACGGTCGGATAGCAGGATGTCGGCCAGCCGGTTCCTTCGGGAGACAATGGTCTAGAAGGTGCACCGGTCATCGATACTCCGGTGTGATAGTTCCAGTTGCCCGCCAAGGAAATCTTCTTGTCGTTCGCTTCCATATACATCTGCTGAGGTTCTCCGTGGATACCGCCTTCGCCGCCATAATCTATGGCACGGATGGTGATAACCCCTTTGCCTGCCTTTGCCAAGGCTGCGGGAATCTTATAAGTACGCATCGTATTGCATCCCGAAGTTCTTCCTATCTCCTTCCCGTTAAAGTAAGTAACATCGTCGTCGTCGATCATAGCCAGATGGAAGGAGATTTCCTTGCCGTTCCAGTCAGCAGGTATTTCCACTTCTTTCTGGAACCAGACAGTGCCGTCAAAATTCAGTCCGCGAGTTTCCCAATAAGCGGGCAGTTCCATCGGTTTCCATTCATTCCCTGTCTGAAGAGCTGATATCCATTGGGGAACTCCGTCTTTGAATCCGGCATCCTTGGCATCAAACTGCTGAAGCCACTCGTCCATTTCCCGATGGTAAAGTTCGACAAGTTTCTCTCTTTGGAAGCCTGCGCTTTCCATTTCGGCCATCTTTTTCTGAAATCCCACGACTTGCTTCAATGTCTGATGGCTTGTCCATGATTCGGCAGGTGTGCCGCCCCAAGTGCAGTCAATCACCCCAACGGGCACATTCAGTTCTTTCCACAACTTACGGGCATAGAAATAAGCAACGGAAGAAAACTCCGGTACAGTAGCGGAACTACATTCCTGCCAGCCGTTCATATTCATTTCTACGTTATCCTGCGGAGAGAAAGCGACGGTCTTCTTTACCTGCAACAGACGGATGGAAGGATAATCGGCATCGGCAACCTCCTGTTCGTAATTCATCACTTTTCCCCATCCGGCAACGGGCATTTCCATATTCGACTGACCGGAACATATCCAGACTTCGCCCGATAAGACGTTGTTCAACACTAGTTTCTCACCATCCGAAACAATGATCTGATAAGGTCCTCCGGCAGGCGGAGTCGGGACTTCTATGCTAAAATGACCATCAGCTGACGCTTTAGCCGTATATTTCTCATGATTCCAGCTCACCTTCACAGTCACTTGTTTACCGGCTTTTGCTTTTCCCGGCAACGTCAGCTGACTGTTTTGCTGAATAACCATATTATCGGTAAAGAATGACGGCAATGTGACCTTCGCTTGCGCAAAGGCTGCCACACATAACGATAAGAGTGTTAATTGATATTTTTTCATTTCTTCGGTTATTTAAATTCAAGTAATTGCACGTCTTTGGAGGGTACGGTCACTTCAAGCTGTCCTGTGGCAAAAGTCTCATTGCCGCTCCACAACTCTTTCACCTGATAGCCGCGTGCCTTGTCCAATCCTATTCTTTCTAACGAAAGCACAGTTGTCTGTTCCTGGTCCGAGTAGTTGAATACCGCACAATGGAAACGACCATCGGGTGTCTTCCTTACAAAGATATGTTCCGGCTTCTCTCCGTTTCCTTCCACGGGACGGAACACTTCTCCTGTCGCTACTGCATTCACTGCCGCATTGGTCAGATATTTCTGTGACTTTTCTTTGGCGTCTTTTCCTCCTCCCGCACTGAAATCGTCTCCTGTAATGTAAATACCCGTAATGACACCCGAAGTAATACGGGCACGGTTTTCTCCGTCGGTAGCATCTCTCAGTACAATATGATCGGCATCGTTATATTGATAGATATACTTCTGCCACCAGCCGTATGAAAGAGCGTTCAATGTATATTCGGTATCCTTGATCTGATTCCACGCATCACAGGCTATTCTGCGTGACTGCGCATACTGGGCAGGGAAGACAGGAGAAATGGAGAGATTGATATACATATCTCCAAAATATTGATTGAGCAGTTTCATGCCATAATTATATCCCTGTATACCTGTGGTAATCTCAGGATTATACCATTTGTCCGCTTCCATCGCACCGTGTGTCATGAAGTCCATCTTCACATACTCGAATCCTGCACGGTGGAACAAACCGGAAGTCTTCTTCATCATAGCTTCCACTGCCGGATGCGTTGGATCGACTGCATAAGCGCCGTCCAGTTCCTGCGGCTTTCCGTTGGCATAGAGATAGATATCTTTGTATTTATATTCCGGTGCGGCATCTACCGTCCGTTCCGGATCGCGTGCCCAGTCGGTGAACGGAGTCCAGTAGATACCACCGATCTGTCCGTTCGACTTACATTTTTCGATAAATGACTTCAGTTGCTCCTCATTCATACAGTCCCAACCGGAATCCAGACCGATATAGACAGTCTGATCAGGGTTTACAAAATGATTATTCTGCAGATTCTCCTTGAAATAATCGGAGACTTCCATCGCTTTCTCATAAGTCAGATTGAATTGTAATGCCCCCCAGCTGTTCCAACCAAATGGAACAGCTTTCTCCCATGCTTTGGGAGGGGCAATTACAGCGTTGGCTTTTGCATACGCTTCAAGTCCATCGCACCAATCTTCAAAGAAACCCAAAAAGACTTTAGGGGATTTAATCTTTTTACCTGCTAATGCACCGTGAGCCTTTACGTCACGAGTCTGCTCATCTGCTATGCCCCCATAACATACCAGCGAACCAATGTTATCACGATCCCCCTTACCTATTGAAATACCTGTTTTCCAGTTATCATGTTCTACGGAGCCGATCACCAGACCGTTCCGGCTTTCATTATTGAATATGGCTGTCACTTCATAACTCACCAATGTATCGAAACCAAGCGGGTGAGACTGATATCTGATCCATTTGTCATTGTCGAACGGAACAAAAAGAGCACGGTTATCACCTGCCTGCAAGAATCCGGATATAGAATCGACATTGACAGGAGCCATTCTGCCGGAACGGATTTCCTCTTTCGCTTCGACCGTAAAATCGGTCAGTATATATTCCTTACCCGGATAAAGATAGAAATACTGAGTCAGCTTCGGAAGCTCCTTATCCGTATACTCCACCTTATATATATGTCCTTTCCCGAAAGAATCGGAAACTTTGCCCGTACTGATTTTATGGCGGGCATAGTCACTTGTCTTGATCTCCTTCCCTTCCCATTGATAGGAAGCATACATTCCGTTACAAATATTTTTTGACTTATAAGTGAGTGCTATTCCCCCTTGCTGATCATCGTAAGTTATATTCCATACATCGGTAGAGAAAATCTTGTCTCCACTGGCACAGTTGGAAATGAAAAGAAACAGAAGAAGCATCAGGGATACTCCCGACATTTTTTTTAGTAGTAGCTTTTGGTTTTTCATATGGTACAATGTTCTTATGTAAAAAAATAAAGCATACCCGAATAAGAAACCTTTTTCTCTTATTGAGGTATGCCACAAAGGTAAGGATTGGCATCTCCTTTACTATATACAAACGATTCAAAAAATGATAAAAATACGGCAAATAAGCTCCAATGCGGGCTAAGAGAGGTATTTTATCTATTTTGTGCCCTCTCCTGCCTCGACATTCTTTATCTCCTGCGTGATAATGATCTGCTTGCCGGATTGATATTGTTTCTCAAAATCTTTGGGTGTCATGCCGAATTGTTTCAGGAATAACTTGCTGAAATAAGACGGCGAATTGATGCCGACCATATAGCAGATATCTCCGATCCGGTATTTACCTTCCTGGATAAACTCGGCTGCCTTTTTCAACTTGATCAACCGGATAAAATCGAGCGGAGACAAGTTGAACAGTGTCTTGATTTTCCTTAACAAACTAGAACGACTCATGCAGAGTATATCCGCCATCCGTTCTACACCGAAATTATCATCGGTTATGTTATCTTCAATGACCTTGATCACTTTATTCATAAATTCCTCGTCCGCCTTGTTCATCTGCATATTGTTGACAGAGAAGAAGGGGCGTTTCGCAAAGGCTTCTCTTTCCCTGCGCCTGTTGTCAAGCAAGGACAGGACTTGTTCTTTCAGATAATTGAAAGAGAAAGGTTTCTCAACGTATGCTTCCGCACCATATTTCAGACCGTTGATTTTGCTGTCGATGTCATTCTTGGCTGTCAGGAAGATAATAGGAATATGAGAAAGCTCCATATCCGATTTTACTTCCTTGCAGAGTTGGTATCCGTCCATTACAGGCATCATGATATCACTGATGATCAAGTCGATATGGCCGCTTCTCAATATTTCCAGTGCTTCTATCCCGTTCATCGCTGTCTCTACGGTGAAGTTTTCCTGCAAGCGTTCGAGAATAAAGGTCAGCATACTTTCGTTGTCTTCTACCAACAGAAGGGTATATCCATACATATCAGCCGTGACGGGCGTATGTTCGTCCAGCTCGACAATGTCTTTCTGTATGGCTTTGTTGTTCTCCTGTTTAATGCCCTCCATATTCAAAGGAATGGTCAGTACAAACATATTGTTTTCCTGACGGGTATCCAGATAGATCGTGCCTTTATGCAGGGATGCCAGCGAACGTGCCAGAGACAAGCCGATGCCTACTCCATTACGGGGCTTCTCCTTTCTGTCCACCTGATAGAACGGTTCGAATATATATTGGCTGACTTCCGCCGGAATCTTGTTTCCGTCACTGGTAACACGAATCGTAAAGCTGTCTTCTCCCTTTTCCAGTTCTACCAGTACATTCTGGCTGGCGTACTTCAGCGCATTATTGAGCAGGTTGCTCAGTATCTTGGTGATTGCTTCTTTATCTACAGCTGCCCACACCTGCTCTTCTGTCGATTTTAACTGCAATTCTTTCCGGTTCAGGCTGAACGTCACTTCAAAGCGTGCCACGATTCCGGCAAGAAGTTCGGTAATGTCCACGCTCTCAAATTTCATGGTCAGCTTGTTGGCACCGATCTTCTGGAAGTCCAGCAGTTGTCCGGTAAGTTCCAGCAGGCGTTTGGTGTTCTGGACCATCACACTGATATACTTCTTCATCTTGGGCTCCTGTATCTCCATTTCCTCAATGGCTTCGAGAGGACCGTTGATCAGTGTCAAAGGGGTACGCACTTCGTGCGCTATCTCTGTGAAGAAGTCTACTTTGGATTCGTACAGTTCCTTCTCTTTTTCGATCTCGAACAGTTTTTGCCGTTCTTCCAGTTGCTTCTCCTTGCGGCGTTTGTACCATAAGATGGTACCAACCACGATCAGGATAATGCATACGGTATATACAATATAAGCGATGATAGACTGCCACCACGGAGGAAGAATGATAATAGACAGAGAACGTGTGGACGACTCGGACTTGCTGCCGTGAGTAGCCTGCACACGGAAGGTGTATTTTCCCGGCGGAAGTTTGGCATACGAGATGTTCTGGTTGCTGGCTGCCCGTACCCAATCCCTGTCCAGCGGTTCCATACGATAATAGTATTGGTTGGACTCGGCAGTAGAGTAACTGAGCAATGCCACATCAAAGCTGATATTGGCCTGGTCGTAAGGCAGGACGATTTCATCCGTATGTACGATACATTGTTTCAGGGGTGATTCGGGAGTATGCACCGTCACCTCCTTATTATATATACTGAACTTGGAAATGTAAACAGGCGGAAGCGGCTTTTCCTCCTCCTGAACAGTAGGATCGAACGCGATCAATCCGTCCACCCCGCCGAAATAGAACCTTCCATCCTGAGCTTTCAATGCCGATTGATAATTGAACTGATTACCCAGCAATCCGTCCTTATTGGTAAAGACACGTACATCTCCACTCTCGGGATTGAACTTGACCAATCCTTTATTGGTGCCAAACCACAGATTTCCGGCATCATCTTCCAATATGTTGTAAGCTACGTCATCCGGTAGTCCGTCTTCAATACTGAAAGTGGTAAAGTTGTCCTGCGCTTCATTATATCTGCATATACCGCCACGGTCGGTAGAGAACCATATATTCCCTTTACTGTCCTGCATGATGGAGCTGACGGAGTTGGAGCTTAGAGAGTTGTCAACTCCTTCCTTATAAGAATAATTCTTATAAGAATTATTCTTAGGATCACATTTCCAAACACCATTTCCCATAGTAGCAAGCCAAATTGTACCATCTCTAGCCTCCATTATATCGAAAACCCAGTTATATCCTACTTCTTCCACACGGTGAAATTTCCTTTCCTTAGGTTGTGATACATATAATCCCCACCCAGGTCCTATCCAAGTACGACCTTTACTATCTTTTAAAAAACTATATACACTTCCTTCTTCAATACCCAAATCCTTATCACTGACGTATTTAAGATGTTCACCAGGTATACTAATATCATTCATTCCTTGTTTAAATAATCCAACATATATATGATTTTCATAATGTTTTACTGATAGTGTAATGAGACGACCTGGAACATTATCATATATCTGATGTACTTTACCTGTTCGAGGATCCAATACATTAACACCATTATCTTCAGTACCTATCCAAATACACCCATTATTATCT
>ERZ1504370.252-NODE-252-length-16760-cov-3.608201_pt1 | contig 16760 bp, 18 predicted proteins | sample MGYA00574850_ERZ1504370 | MGnify/ENA primary metagenome ERZ1504370 (study PRJEB39906, sample SAMEA3182070) | gut metagenome | biome: human; feature: gut; material: Stool; isolation source: human stools | place: Canada | collected 2011-11-22 ...
GCTATATTTGTGGCATAAAACACTTGAAAAATAGCATAAAAACAGTAGAAATGCTTTGTTTTCGGGTATAAAAACGGTGGTATGAATAAGTTTGAGTCTATATTGTTTGATTATGGGCGATACGTTTTTGTTTCTGTGTTCAGAAAAGCGCAGGAAGAGGAAAGATATGAAGATTGTGCGGTGATGCGAGATATTATGCAAAAATATCATATACCTTGTGACACATCTTTAGAGGACTGGCGTACTGATTTGTGGCGATTTGGATATTCAGGAGATGTTGCTATAAATAATCTGTCAGTATATATGGTTGAGGCCTTAACCCGTGCCGGGTATTCAAATTCATAGATTGTACATGGAGAAGGGAAAGTATAGGAAGTTGTTAAATGAGGTCTTCGGGCTTATGAAAGGCGAGAAACTGGATGCCGCCTTACAAGAGTCCAAAAGTGCAGCGCGTGTTGACGCTGTGCAGGACTTGATGCGTGCAGCCATTATACGATCTTCGATTTGTAAGTTCAATGGTACGCCTTACTATTTCAGTGGCCGAATATATGAAGAGATGGCATGGGATGATTTTGGCAATCTGATATATGACTTGATGCGTAAATGCAAAATGCCCAATGGTGATTATTCCCGTGTGGAGGGTGTACTGAAAGTCTGTAAGCGTGTGGTGGCAGGAAAAGCCTTGAAGCCTGATAATGCCATTGTGGTGTTCAATAACTGTGTGTTTGATATGAGTGCTCGCCGTGCGCATTCTTTCAACAGCCGTTGGGTACAGACTACATGTGTTCCCTATGACTACAAGCCGGAAGAGCATGTCTTTCTTTGGAGAATGTTCCTGGATGAAGTTTTGCCGGACAAAAACATGCAAAAAGTTTTGCAGGAGTTTCTTGGAAGTATTTTTGTTGACCGGCGTGTGGCGAAAATGGAAACTATGCTTGTTCTTCGTGGCTCCGGCTCCAATGGCAAAAGTGTAGTCTTTGAAACGATCATGGGCATACTTGGCCGGGAGAATGTCAGCAATTTCGGCATAGGTGCATTGATTACTGGAAATGAGAGAAAAAAAAATATCGCTTTCATTAATGGCAAGCGGTTGAACTACTGTTCTGAAATACAAGCGTTAGAGTTTGGTAAGGATAGTGACACGTTGAAGAGCCTTATCAGTGGTGAACCTACCGAAGCCCGGCCTATCTATGGCGATAACTTCACTGCTTACAATATTCCTCTGCTTATGGCAAATGCCAACCAAATGCCGTATTTGAAAGACTGGAGCTATGGAATGAGGCGGCGTATTTGCATTATTCCCTTTGAGGTGGAGATACCCAAAGCCCGGCAGAAAAAAGAACTGTCACGGGATTTGGAGGCCGAATACCCAGCTATATTCAATTGGATATTGGAAGGACGTGACCGTTTTATCGCCAATGGTTATAAGTTGACAGACAGTAAGGAGCTTGAAAATGTCATGGATGAATATCAGTCGGAAAGTAGTACCGTAATGAAGTTCATGTATCAAATGAACTATCTGTGCCGCTATGAGGAAATTGCCGATATTGAACCCAAATGGATGTCTTCGGCCATTCTGTACCGGAAATATTGCAAATGGTGTAGGGACAATAATGCCAAAGAAGAGAATGTGACAGTATTCGGACGTATTCTTTCGGAAGCCGGTTATCGTAAAAAAAGAACCCCGAATGGTCAGGTGTATGGTTTGTATGGAACAGCCTTGACGGAAAAACTCTATTATGAGAAACGGGAAGACCTACGGGGTAACTATAAGCAAAGGATCGCTAAACCGGTTTATCAAGATGGCAAACGATACGCTTATACCCATGAAGGGCTTGCGGCCTGCTTGTCATTGAGCATTTATCAAGTCCAGCGTTTGTTCCGGGAGAAGAAACTGGAGGGGACGTACCACATGGAGAAGAGAACAACTGTTTTTGACTTGGACGCTGTGGAGAAGATTATCAAACAATTAAAAATAAGAACCAAATAGTATGATCGCACCGGATGAATTTGCAGAGGTTATTGAAAAAATAGATAACCTACGGGGAGCATTGGAAATCCCTATGCCAGCTGGATTTCATGTAAATCAAATGAAGCGTGAGCTTGAAGAAGTATCAGACAAATTAAAACGGATTTACGTTGAGGAAGAAGACGAAAATCCATGGGAGGAATAAGCATGGCAGTAAAATTTAGACACAAGGAAACGGGATTGATCTTTTGCAGGGCAAAGGGATTATCCCCTTCAAGAAGAGATTATGACAAACTTGGAGAAGAAGGTATTTTTAGGAAAAGGCATTTGTCTAAGCGAGGAAGAATCTACGAAAGCGCAACTGAAAATCAGAAACGGGATTGGATTGGTAAGAAACATGCAGATGAATTTGAAATAGTAAAAGTATGAAAAATATGAATCACATAGAGTTAAGTGTTGAGCTGATGTCTATTCTTCGGGCCTTGAACTATTCATGTGAATTGAAGACAATAGAAGGTAAGAGCATTGTAATGGATATAGCAGTGCAAGGAGAATTGTCTGTCAGACACCAAAAAATGATTGAAATGCTTCTTGGTGGATTTCTCTCTGAATTTTATTGGGTAAATGGGAAGCATCATATTTATATCAGAGAAGAGTGCAAAGGGCTTCTTCCTGATGATGATAGGTATAGTTGCTTGATTTATGAAATGAATAAAGTATCATCGGATGAAGAACGTATAAACTCTTACGGTAAGGAATACTTTTTTAATCTTGGAGATAGATTTGAACGTAAATTAAAAATAGGATTATGAGCAAAAAAACAAATGGTATTCAGGTAGGTAACTTTATTGTTACGAGGGATAATGGTAGTGAACATGACTGGATCAGTATTAAGGCAGTGTCAGGTTTTTGGAGTATGCGTTTTCGGGATGATAACGGAATGTTTTCCCGGATTCGGGAGTTAACCAACAATAAGGAACTTCGTGAATATTTGGAAACATGGATCAAAGTATGTTTCCTTATTAGTAATGCAACCCCTGACGTTAAGTTTATGGAAGAGTTTTTTAAAAGCTATTCTGATCTTACCGAACGGCTACGAGGCTTGCAGCAACCAGTATCACCGGAAGATGATGCCAAGATACTGGAAGAAGAGAGAAACATGAATAGTATCAAGGAAGGTATTAAGGAGGAACATAAAAATGAGGGTACCGACTGATAAGGAAATTGAAGAGGCCAAAGAATACCTCCGTCAACGTCTGGATGCGGAGCTATCCATGCGTACCAATCTTCAAATTGTAATGATCGAGGCGGCAAAGCAAATTATAGATATTTCATACCGGTACAAGATCAGCCCTGAACTATTCCGTTTTTCAGCAAACAGACAGTTGCAGGAGGAAGTGGATGCCATTATTTTATCCCTTCTTGAAATAATTGAAGACTATACTTATACTTTGGCAGTAGCGACACATGAGGATAATAAGGATGCAATCATAACATGTATAACGCGAGAATCATACGGCAAAACCTTCACACAACGTGCAAGAGAATATGTTGACCGGTTTTCAAAGGAGGTTGAAACGGCCATTGCCGCCGGATTACTACTGAACCTTTCCAAAGACAAATTACTTTCATCTATCAGGCAGTCGGTAAAAACGCCATTGCTTAATGAGCATGTACAGAGAGCTATTTCAAAGGGTTATCCGATTATTTCAAGACTCGGTGTTCAGGAGTCTTTTGGAGTAGGACGTACTGTAAGCTCTTGGACTGCACTGTCAGATTTGACGGAGTATGCTGTGGCAGAGGGTTGGATGAAGCATTGGGAATTGCAGGCTAAAGCCTGTGGAGCCGTAGGGTTCTTTGTCATGCGTGGCAGCTCCTATCCTTGTAACATTTGTGACGATGAAGTCGGATTTCATGTGGAATGGGACAAATTACCACCGTATCACGGTCATTGTAAATGCTTTGCCGTTCCCGTATCAGCAATATAATTATTTAACATACTAAATATCAGAATATTATGTTTGGATTATCATTAATCAGCACAAAGAAACTCAATCATCTTGCATCAGAATGCAGCAAACTGGCTATTGCCAATGTTGAGCTTTGAAAACAAAATGCGACACAATCTAAAACTATTATGGAACTTACTGGAGAAGTCCGGGTGCTAAATTCTAAAATCCTTCTGAATGAAAGTATCAATGATGATCTGCAAAAGAAGCTTAACCGGAAATATCCTCGAAAGCCTTATAATAAAAAATTGTATCGAAAGTAGTGTCATATTCAATTCATTCATTACATTTGCAATGTAGAAGCTGACTTGTTATAACACAAGCTTATCAACCAAATTGTTGAAAAAGTAAAGCCTCTGTCTATTCCTAATGTATAGTTGCATTGGATTCAGAGCGCGGAGTACGGGATTGCTTTCGCGCTCCGCGTTGGTACAGATCATTTTGCATTACCCTCTTTATTTTCATTTTTCTTGATTTTCAGTTGATATAGCAAGTCAGCTTGTTGCTGTTCCTTATATTCACGCATGATACGATCCCATTCATTGTTTTTTCCATAGCCGGATTCTTCCGAGCCGGTTTCTTTTGATAAAATACCGGCACCGACTAATTGTACCAAGTTCGATACCAATTCGGCTGCATTTTGGTGGACGTATGGAACTGCCCACGAAAAAATTTTCAAATTGAGGAATTTGGTAAGTTGGCCTTTTTCTGTTCCATATCCGTGCAGGAACAGCCGTTTCATTTTGTCTATTGATTCGTCAAATTCCTTGCAGTCAATCATGGCTTTTTCCAAAGATGGTGAATAGATCAGCTTGATAGCAACACCCGGTAAATCTCCTGACTTTACTTCGGGAGGCATGACAACAAAACTCCCCATAAAAATCATTTTAAGTAATGTATTAATTTGAAGTTCAAATGATTGTGATGCTTCGGGACGATTCATAAAGCCTGCATCATCATCCTTCCCCATAGTGATAGCTTTTACCGCACCATACATATCTCCCTGAATCTCAACATCTTCACCTTTAAGTAACATGATTGGAAATGCGTATGCCATATTGTTTTGACACAAATGGGAAATAGCCAGTTCGTACTTGTCGATATTATCTTGTGAAAAGCTCCAGCAGGCACCGTGTTTGTCCCGATAATATACAACCGGACATTCGGTAAATCCATGATCGTGTTCTTCCACTAATGTATATCCTTCAATACCGAAATACTGTTTCACTTTGTTTATTGCTCCGGCTATTCCCCTTTTATCCTGCCGGTAACGGTACATTTTTTTATTATCCCACACTTCCACCCAAGAAATGAGTTCCTTTCCCTCTTCGTCATAGTCGCTGTATCGCCGGGCAAACAGTGTCATTTGACCGGTTATGGAATCGTAGTGAGGATAAAGAGTGTCACCATCAAAATAGGAGAGATTCTTGGTGAACACCTTGCCTTCATTCATATAGAATACGATTGCTGCATCTCCCGTTATTTTTACACTTTTGGCATATTCGTAAAATGCAATCTCCATATTTTTATCCAGCCATCCTTTTTGAAATTCGAGAAATATTTCCCGTGAACTTTCATCAACTTTGGTATCGGTCAGCTCATGATGAATGTCATTGCCACATAGATGTACAAGTTGTTGGATAGTGATTATCATCTGAAAGGGAAAAGAAGCACGGAATACTTTCTCCCGGAAGAACCGTTTCTTCTCTTCGTCATATTTCAGTCTGTCCGGGTAAAACAATTCCGAATTGATCTTGTGCCCTGAAGGATAAAACTCACGGATAAAATCAGCCTGCGAAATGAGCTGCCATGTCAGCCTATCACTGTTGTTTGTGAACGATGCGTTTCTTAAATCGCTCGTAATCCTGCCTTGCAAGTAACCTTCGGGAGTAACCCTTGCAAAAGGCTTTTTTGTAAGAATCTCTGCTATCATATTAATCCTAAACCTTTTATGTGTTTGCGTTTATGTTTAATTTCAAAAATCATTCGCATAAGCAATGCTTCTATGAAGTCCGGAGAATAACCTACTAATTTTTTCATTAAAATCTTCTTGATAATAGTCCAGCCTTTCTCTTCACTGTCTTCATCCTTTCGTATCGCTTTCCTTTCCTTGTCGAGAATCTGTCTAAGGGGAACTTTCTCAAACCCTTTGCCGGAGAACTTGCGTTCAAGAAGAGTCGGTTCAATGGAAATCTCCCGGTTGATAATTTTTTGTGCGAACAGATATGCCGCTTGTGATTTTAAATTCGCATAGATGTATTTGAATTTCTCTTCCACGGCTTCTTTGTTGTTGAATGGGATTGCATTCGGGAAAAAGCCTTTGAATATTTGTCCGAGTCCGTTAAGGTCATAGGTGAAGCATTCTTCTCTTACATGCCATTCTTCCAGCATCGCTTTTACGGTATCGACTGTTTTCTTGCTGTCAAGTTTGCAAACAAATATGTCTCTTATATGCCATCCTTCCCACAGCCACATGACAAGACTGTCGCCACCCTCAAATGCCGCATCACATGATACCCGGCGTATTCCATCACCTATCTGCATGGAATTGCGGTATAAGGCTTCCATGTGAGTCAGCTTTATTATATCATCTCCGGCAGCTTTGTATTTCCAGTTACCGTCAAGATCGCGTGCGCGTTGTTCGTCTGACTGGTTGACAAGGTTAGCCAAATAGGTCGGATCAGAAGACATCAGTTTTACATTATCGGAAAGTTTTGCTTCAATAAAAGTAACCGACTTGATAAACAGTTCTTGTGGTGTGCCATATTGCTCATACTCCGGCTTCCAGTAGGCGTGTATAATATCCTTGCATTGCTCATATACTTCCTCACGGGTATCTCCCCAATATATACCTGAAACATTGTCCCCGTCCATAAAACAATACCGGACTCTGCCATCACGTTCCGGGATTGGAAGACCATCTTCTCCGATCCACCAGTCAATGAATTTTGCAACCCAGCTGTCAGGATCAGGGTTACATGTTCCGATAAAGCGGTTACGGATATGAAAGGCGTTACGGTTACAAGTGATAAGGTATTTGAATTTGAGATATTCCATGTGGGTTATTTCATCCACACCTATATATGCGAACTGTTTACCTTGAAAACGCTTTTTGAAATCGTCAAGTGTGTCAGCATGATAGCTGAATTTTAAAAATCCACCTTTATAGAAATTCCAGCGCATGTCGTTTTTGGACTTGTTGTATTCCCCAAAATCATCATATAAGGTGGATGATGTTTCTACCATATCAGAGAGATCGTCTATCTCATGCCGGAGAAGCACAGAACGGAAGTTTTTATTTTTTATATCTTTCAATGTTTCCATAAGAAGAGTAAAAGTTTTACTTCCTCCACGGCATCCCCCACAGATGGTAATATCAGCCGGGGTGGAGAGCATGTTTTCCTGCCCTCCACCTTGTGCGATTATCTTATTCGGATTAGGAATTTTCCTATGCGCGTCCCTTAACATTTGGATATATTCATAATAAAGCACCAAACTGGCATTAACCGTTTTTATTCCACTATATTTCTCCATAAAAAGAAAACCTATCCTCACATTACACATGTGGAGACCGGCCTATAAGCGCTGATTCTAATATTGCAGTACAAAAATACGCATAAAGAGTATTATTTTCTACATTTTAATAGAAAATAATATCAAAAATGTTTTGAGAAAAGAAATCCAGTACATATATTTGCAAGGAAAACATGGAGTATGATAAAAATTAGTGCGGATAAAGATGCAGATCAAAGGGAAATATACAACAAGATAGTTTTATGTCCGATATGCGGTCAGAAACTAACTGATATAAGCTATGTCAATGGTGTTGTTATATTGAGAGTGAAGTGTCGTAGATGCAAGAACTACATAAATGTGGATATTGTGGGTACAAAGTAGTTTTCAGGATAATATCGCGGAGTGGAGCAGCTGGTAGCTCGTTGGGATCATAGCCCAAAGGTCATTCGTTCGAGTCGAATCTCCGCAACAATAGTTGGAGTTGCCGCATTGTTTCTCCCTTCGATGTGGCGTATGGGGATAAAGGGAGAATATGGAAAGATGGCAGACGTGGTGTATGCGCCGGACTGAAAATCCGGTTAAGGTGATTCGATTTCATCTCTTTCCACAAAACCTATACGGTGTGGTTCAATTCCCACAGGTACGCTGAAATGGGGTATCGCAGGTTAGGTGAGTATAGGTATATTGTCCGGTTAGCTCAATTGGTAGAGCAATACACTGTTAATGTAAAGGTCGGTAGTTCGATTCTATCACCGGGCGCAATGAAGCGGAGATAGTTCAGTTGGAAGAACGTCAGATTCCAAACCTGATTGTCGGGGGTTCGAGTCCTTCTCTTCGCGCATATTGAGATATGGTGTAATGGCAACACAGCAGATTTTGGTTCTGCTATTCAAGGTTCAAATCCTTGTATCTCAACAAATGGCGTATTCGACTAACGGTTAGGTCGTCACCTTTTCACGGTGGAAACCAGAGTTCGATTCTCTAATACGCTACACAGAATGAATAACGTCCGAAATACAAGGGAAATGCGGTGGTTTCACCGAGACATCTTGTAGGTCGCATATTGGAAGTATGGGTGAGTGAACGATACCACCTCTTTGCTAAAGAGGCAAGCTGAAAGGCTTCGGAGGTTTGAATCCTTCTGCTTCCGCAAAACGGGTAGTTACCGAAGTGGCAAACGGGATAGACTGTAAATCTATTGGCTTTCGTCTTCATTGGTTCGAGTCCAATACTGCCCACTATTAAATGGAAAATAAGACCAAAGAGTCAGATTGATGCAAAAAGCATTGTCTGACTCTTTTTTTATTCAACATAAACACAAAATAAACACGATGGAACAAGAAAAAATCTTATCCACATTAAGCGAGAAACTTGGAGAAACCAGTTTTTCACCGCAGACATTACAGAAGTATGTAGAACTTAATCCCGTAGCCGAAGGTTCGGAGCCTGACGAGGCTTATTGGAACAAGGCTGTGAATTTTCTGAAAGGGATGCAAGGACAGTACAACCATGATGTCGCAACCAGAGTTGAGGACTTTAAGAAAAACTATAAGCCCCAACCGACTCCCCCGACACCTCCAACTCCACCGGTACCACCGAAAAACGATGATGAACTGGAGAAGAAACTGAAAGAACTGGAAGCACGTTTAGACGCGGAAGACAGCAAAAAGGTTCAAGCTGATTTGTTGAAGAAGGTTACGGCTGCAATGAAGGCCAAACAAGCGAATGATGATTATGTGTTGAGCAAGACCTTACAAGGGGTAACTTTCGATACCAAGAAAACTGTGGATGAACTGGTTACTGAATTTCTGCCGAAATATGATGCAGAATATAAGGCGTGCAGGGGTTATGGCACCGCCCCAAGAACTTCTGACGATTCAGGTGGAACACAACACAATGCAGCCAGCAGATACTTTGAACGTAAAGGCAAGAAGGAAGGCTGGAAGAAGAATTGAAATTATTAACTCTAAAACAATAAATGTATGGGAACAATGGGTAACACGTTTGATGTGAACACCGTGAAATACGGACATGCCCGTAAAGTGTGGCGTGAAATCCGTCACCGTTATCCGGGCGGTGGTATGGTGAGCAACATTTCCGATTGGGTTGCGGTTGGCAAGATTCCTGCCGGTACAGCTGTGAAGTTTGATCTTTCAGGTAAGACATTCACCGCTTATACGGATGCACGGATCAAGGCGGCTGAATCAGATATTACCACTCTTGGCATTAATGGTTATTTGCAAGAAGATATTCTTGTAGCCAGTGGCAACACAAAGGCCAGTGGGACAGTAGTCTATGCCGGAGAGATTTATCAGTACATGTTTGACGAAGAAGTGGTCGCTATCCTGCAAAAGATTACTACACTTCCTCAAATTGTATGGGTGCAGTAAAAGAATTTGAAAACAACATTTAAAATACGACAATTGTATGAATACACTTCCTATTGATTTGTACAAGGTTATCGAGTATGGGCTTGGTGGGGACACTTGGCAAGAATTTATTGACCGTTACAAGGAGAAGTATGACCTACTTCAAATTGATGGTTTTGAATTTGAAGCAACCAAGTTGGATTATACTTTCTCCCAGCTTATTACGAGCCTCGGCGTGAAAACGCTGCCAGCTTACGTTGATCCGGAAAGTCCGGGTTATGAAGCTGCATTGGGAGAACTCGAAGGAAGGACGGGTAATATCCCGACTCAAAAGAAGTTCTACCGTTTGAACCGTGTGACTGTGAGACAACAATTGCAGCTGTTGCAACGGGTAGGCATGTCCGCATTGACGGAAGAGATGCAGAATGTGTTCTTGGGCTTGCTTGATGAAAGTGCTGACGGTCTTATCGGATCGTACTACAATGCGCTTACTCACCAGCGAATGAGAATTGTTTCCACGGGTAAGTTCACTATTGATACTGATAACAACCCACGTGGTTTGAAGGGTATCACTATTGACTTTAATATCCCTGAAAACCATTATCAAGTATTGGCCGGCACAAGCCGCTGGTGGACTAAGGATGAACATATTCCGGCAAATCAAGGCTCTGCCTCTGATCCGATTATGGATATAAAGAACAGAGTGAAAGAGATTCGCCGCAAATATCATTATTTGGGCAAGATCAGGATGGAGCTGGCGCAGGACTTATGGGATGATTTAATGACTCATACCGCGGTTCTTAAACGTATCGGCCATTCCCTCTATCCGACTGTGACGGATGATAGTACGGTTATTGCCAATGCACAGAATGAAGATGAAGACCGCCTGAAAGCCATTTTCAAGAAACTGGTTAAGGTGGATGAAATCGTGCCACGTGACAGCTATGCTTTTGTTGACAAGCCCGGTAAGGATGCGGACGGACAACCTGATCTTATCACTGAACAAGTGGAGAACTTCAAGGCCACCAATATTGCCTTTATACCAGTAGGTCAGATCGGTACTATTCAAGGTGTGGAGCCTTTGACTTTGGGATATGAGGCAAACAAGGTTGCTTCTTATGACGGTGGACGCTTGAAACTGACACAGAGAGCCAATCCTGAAACACATTCAATCTATATTGAAAGTGAAGCCGCCCAAATGTGTGTGCCGAGAATGCCACAGTATATGTTCATCTCTACTGTAACTGTGTAATTCTTAAACTCATGCAAGAATGAATGAGGAACTTTCTCATACGGAAGATATGACCATTGAGGACTTTTTGAGTGGCGCAACTGCTTATGAAATAGCGGACAACGCCCTCAAAAGGGTTCTTGTCAAGCGGAAAATCGCTTTTGGAACAATGGTAAGTGAACTGACCGAAAGGCAGCTTGATCTTGCCACTGCCGATATTTACATGTGGTGTGCAAGCACTCCAAGCAGTAAGAATGATACCGAAGACAGTGACGGGGGATGGAAGCATAAGGAAGGTGGTTGGCAGACCAGTGCATACGACAAGCGGCAACTCCGTGAAATGGCGAAAGAACTGTATGAGAAATGGGATGAAGAAGTTGTAAAGGGCACTAAAATCAGAATAGTCAATTTTTGAGTATGAAAGTAAATAATCCACGGCATCCGCACAAATGTACTGTTTACCGAATTATAGGTGAGGATTCTTTCAGTGATGGTGAGAAGGTGATCTTGTATGAAGGTATATGCCGAAAGGAAGGTAGTACAAATTTGCGGACATTCAAAACCGATAATGTGATAAAGAGCGATTATCTGTTGAGCCTTCCCGGAATTGTTGAAGGAATATTGGCCGGTGATCTGATAGATGTCACGGACAGACAAGGCACTTTCACTCAATGTATGGTTACTGATAGCTATGCCGGAAATTTGGGAACAACTGTGTATTTCAATCTTGCAAAAAATTAACGCATGGATAACCGGAGCAATGAAGTATTGTTTGATGAAGGAATGAGGAAGGCAAAGGAGCTTGTTTCAGGATATATCTTTGATGTCTTGACTAAATGCTGTGAAGAACTTATCCAAGATGCACTTGATAACAAGTCAGGCTTTCGGAATCTTACGGGTAATACAATAACCAGTTATGCGTGCGGATTATTCATGGACGGTAGATTTTCCTATTTCGTTTGTAGTGGAGATTCAATGAAACAACCGGTGAGAGTAAAACTGACTAAAGGTGAAACATTTGTAGGTGTCAGTTATGATAATCAGAACAGACGTTTTACTGGAACAATAGAAACTGATAAAGGTTATGGCGAAGCATCCTCCTTTGATTTCTTGAAAAGATATAAGTCGGAATCACGTAAAGGATTTGAGATAGTAATGTGCACGGGTACTGAATATTCAACCTATTTGGAGAATGTGTTAAATGCAGATGTTCTGACCGGAACATTTCAAAGGGCACAAAATACATTATTCAAGAACTTTAAACCAATGAAATGATGGGACGGACAGTTTATAGACGTATGGATATATTAAAACAAATCGCTGATGCAGTAACCGGCATTGGTGAAAAGGTTTTCATAACAGATCGTCCGGCTGCTGAACAAAAGGCGATGAAGGACTTTGTTGTTATTCGGTTGCCACAAACTATCCAAGATAAAGGAAGTACCTACCAAGACACTTACTGTCAGATAAACGTTTTTGCGCATGATCGCTCAAACGGTATTGAGAATACAGTCCGTTTGGATGAAATGCAAATGGAAGTGGTTTCAAAATTTCCAATAGTGACGGAATTGTTTTCAGCTGTAAGTCCACGATTGCTTCCCGGAGGAAATGACGGACTCGGTTTTCATTCCTTAATAATACAAGCGAAGCTAATAATAAACAAATGACACAAACTTAAAAAGATACGATTATGGCAGAGATTTCTATTACTACCAAACTGGAAGAGTTAAAGGTGCTCTTTAATCAGATGAAGGAGGTTTATTATGTGTCCAAAGTCAATAGTGACCTCGCAACTTTAGCGGCTTTTGATATGGAGCTGCCGGTACTCTCTGACGGAGTTACATTTGATACCGGAGCTGCCGATGTTTCCAAGATCAAGTTGACAACCGGAGCAACTTGGACTTCTATTGCTAATGCTGGAGATTCCGATATTCAGTTTCAAGTACCTTCCGTGGCAGGAAAGATCAATGACTTGTTACTGAACAAGAAAGCGGAAACGGTGACTATGACTGCTACCATTGATGGTGAGACTTATGAAGGTGAAGGTTACAATATCGAACCGAAGAAAGTAATCGGAGGACTCTTCATGCGTAGTGAAGACCGTCAAACAGCCTTGTTCTTACCGAATGTTGAGGGGTATAGCAACTTCGTCAGCGAGCAGGATAAGCCGGGGTACTTTAATGTATCTGTTTCTCCGTTGAATGATGCTAAGGGTGCCTCTATTTACATTTTACGTAAAAAAGTGTCCGAATAAAAAACTTAGGATATAACACTTTGCAAAATTCATATCAGCGAAAAGGTGGTGAGCTACTTGATACCGGCCACCACCTTTTTTCGTATAAAACATGATAAAATATGACAAAGAAGAATGACATAACACTTCCTACACCGGAGGATGAAAGGCTATTGAATGATGTGTTGGAAGACAGTGTGGACTATGTGGAAGTCCGAGGAAAGAAATATGGTATTTCATGGCTGAAAAGAGGGACTATACGCAAATTTACCAGTACCATGCAGAAATCGGGGAATGATGATAAGATCAGTTGCCAATGTGCAGCCGCTATCATTTTGAACGGATATTGGAAGATCAAGTTCTTCTATCCTTTCTTGTGGCGATGGTTCTTTTATATCAAACAATATGGAGATCATGAGCTGATGAAGGTTATAGCCGTCGGCAAAAAAAAAATTCCAGTGGAAGACTACTTGACTGCTACCATATATCTGACCGCGATGAAGGACACGATGATGACAATGACAAAAGAGGAAGCAGAGCATATCCTTCACGAACCAGCTACGGACAAACGTGGGAAATAGGCAAGTCCTATCCGTGGCTGACAGAGCCTTTGAGAGTATTTGGGATTCCAATAAGCAAGCCCTTGTTTGGTATTTATTGGGTACTTACAAATGCACAAATTGAACTATTGGCAATGGATGTGTCTATTGTGGTTACAGATTGTGACAAGGACAACAAGGAAAAGAAGCACGATACGAAGAACTTCAAATCCCCTTCCGTAAGCGAAATAGAGGATGCTGCCAAACGCTGGAAAGATAAGTATGGCAATGGAGAAACAGCAATTAACATTAATGATTATAAGTAACACAAACACAATAATATATGGCTGATCTCGGTAATTTATATTTTGATATACTGTTCCGTGATAAGACAGCGGAACAACGTAAAAAATTGAAAGCGGAAATCACCAAAGACTTGCAGGCAAAACTTGATGTGGGTTTTGACAAGAAGAAGTTGGTTGGCGATATGAAGACTTTGCTTCAAAGTGAGAAGTTTAAGATCAATGTGGTAGTGGATAAGGCCAGTACCACACAAGCTGTCCGTGCCGCCTTGCAAGCCGCCGGGTTGAATACAAACTTTACAGCAAGTGATTTACGCGCCGCCAAAGCCGCAGCCATTCAAACCAAAGCGGAGGCTTCTGCCGCAGCCGCACGTGAGCTTGCGCGACAAAGAGCCGCACGTGCCGCCAAAGCGGAACTGGATTTGGCTAATGCCCGTGAGAGATCAGCCAATGCAGCAAGACGGCACATGACAGCCACTCTCAATATGAATGGAGCAATGAACAGTCAGTTGAGTATTGTCGGACAACTAAGAAATGAATTTTTAGGATTATACTCCATTTATGCGGCGCAAAATTTTTTACGTGCGGTGGTTGATATTGGTGGTGAATTGGAGAATCAGAAAATTGCAATGGCCTCTATCCTGCAAGATGAAGGCAAAGCTACGACCATATTCAATCAGATTAAGAAACTGGCTGTTGCTTCTCCGTTCGGGGTTATGGACTTGAATCAGTATGCCAAACAACTTTCCGCGTATTCTATACCATACAATGAATTGTATGATACCATGAAAAGGCTGGCTGATATATCGGCCGGTGTAGGTGTTGATATGGGACGTATCATATTGGCCTACGGTCAGATAAAGGCTGCTAAATTCTTGAAAGGAACGGAATTACGACAATTGACGGAAGCGAACATTCCTATGGTGGATAAACTGGCCGAGCGATTCAGTAAGTTGGAAGGCCGTATTGTCAGTGCCGGTGAAGTGCTTGATATGATCTCGAAAAAGAAGGTTACGTTTGAGGATGTAAAAGATGTTCTTTGGGAACTTGCGGATGATGGTGGTATGTTTAATAACATGCAGGAAGTTCTTTCAGAATCAGTTAAGTCCAAATGGAAGAACTTGGCTGATGCAATTGACATTATGCTTGGTGATATTGCGGAGTCAACGGGTAGTACATTGAAATGGACTGCCGAAAGCCTTACCACCCTTGCTCAAAATTGGAAAGAAGTTGTACCTTTTATAACAGCGGCCACAGCTGCGTTTGGAACATATCGGGTTGCGGTTTATGCAGGATCACGTGCCATGGGAGTGGCAAATGCTACATTAATAAAAGGAACACTCGCAGCTAAACAGAAAACAGCAGCGGATTTAGTGATGGCTTCCAATTACCGCACTTTAACTGCCGCTGAAAAAGGATTGATTGCTTCAAGAAATGCTATGACTACCGCAGAATGGAGGGCATTGGCTGTTAGTGGAGCATTGAACAAAGAACAAGCGTTGAGGTTGATAACACTTGGGAAAATTAAATCAGGTCAGGCAGGACATATTACCCAATTACTTAATATATCAAAAGCTGAACTTCAAGTGGCTATGTCAGCTGGAAAAGCTCGTGTGGCAATGGCAATGCTTAGTTATGGAGCCAAACAAGTTTGGACTGCTTTTAAGGGTTTGTTCAATCCATACATGTATTTGTTCGCTGGACTTTTTGCCATTACTGAATTATGGTATAAGTCCGGGCAAAAGGCTGACGAAATGAACGAGCGTATTTCCGAGCTGACAACAAGAGCACAAGACGGTTTCAAGAATTTAACGAAAGAAGCTCAAAAATTTGCTGATGTTGATCCTTTTAAGGCGAATGATGCTTCACTGATTTCTTCTATTGAAGAAATGAAAACAGCATTAAAGGATTATTCTCCAGTTTGGGCAGACACTTTTAATGAAACGTTTAAGACTGATGATGAAGGAAATACGGTTAAAAGCCTTGCAGAACAATATATATTGCTTCGGAATGCTTTGAATGATACAAAAGAGGCTTATAGATTGTTGAATGCCATAAGAGGTACATCTGAATATGCGAATGATGCTACTGATGGTTATTTTGACGAAAGCTTTAGTGAAAATATTGAAGACTACATCAAGACAGAGAAGCAGATAGACAAGATTATAGACCGTATGGCTGGTAGCTATATAGAGTATTATACTGCCATGCAGAAAGTTATAGCCAAGTATGATGATTTTGCTAAAGTCGCTTCGGGCAAATCATTGAAAGAGCAGTTGGATATAATCAAAGAATATCCCAAGGCATTAGCCAGTTTGAATAATGAGTTACCCTTCACGGGAGGATATAGGGATGATATTTTTCAGCTGCGGAAGGCATGGAAAAACTCTAAACGTGTTTTTGAGGAAGAAGTATCACCGGATATGCAGAGTTTCATATCTGAATATAAGTCACGATTACAAGCTGCCGGATGGAATTTAGACAATTTGAGTGACGCTCAAAAAATAGCTATCGGTTTGGATATAAGTTCTTTCTTGGATCAATTTAAAGAGATGCCGGTAGATATACGGAATTTTCTGAATGGTGAGATTC
>ERZ1504370.269-NODE-269-length-16160-cov-4.364297_pt1 | contig 16160 bp, 7 predicted proteins | sample MGYA00574850_ERZ1504370 | MGnify/ENA primary metagenome ERZ1504370 (study PRJEB39906, sample SAMEA3182070) | gut metagenome | biome: human; feature: gut; material: Stool; isolation source: human stools | place: Canada | collected 2011-11-22 ...
GTGCATGGATTTCTACTACCCGAACTTCATCAACGACATGTGGCGCATCATGGGATACATTTTCCATGGCGACCGGAATTGGTTTGTAGATGAACGGGCCAAATGTTTCAAGAAAGAAATGATTGTGGAGTTCCTGCTCGACAAAGGCATCGCCCTGTACGACACGGCTTCCGCCATCCGCCGTCTTCAGGATAATGCATCGGACAAGTTTCTGGAAGTCGTCACCCCGACCGACCTTCCCCGATTGCTCGGACAAATCCCTCGTTGCACGGCCATCGTCACCACCGGACAAAAAGCTACCGACACGTTGTGCGAAACCTTCCATATATCGCAGCCCGCCATCGGAAGCTTCAGCCCGTTCGTGACGGAAGGACGTGAATTACGGCTGTATCGCATGCCCTCCAGTTCACGTGCCTATCCTATGAAATTGGAGAAGAAGGCTGTCTTCTACCGTAAAATGCTGGAGGAAATCGGTCTGCTGTAATATATTAACCGTAAATAATCCTTATGAGACAAATCAAAAAATGGATTTTACTCATTGCCATAGGAATACCGTCCGTTATTAAAGCCAACGTATATGCTCCATTGGCACATATAGAAGTTCCCATCTCCGACGAAGTTACCTGCGTCGCTTTCGATTATAAGGGAATGATGTGGATAGGCACCACGACCGGTCTGCTGAACTATGACGGCCATACATTCCGCCATTACAGATCTGCCTTGAAAACTCCCCATCTATTGCCCAACAACTATATCCAATGCCTGACAGCCGACCGTTCGGACAGGCTATGGATCGGGACCAATAACGGTATAGCCTGCATGGAACTCCGCACAGGACACATCAAACACTACCACCTTCCCAAGCAAAACCAACAAATCATATACACCCTATTCACTTCGGACGATGGTACAATCTATGCGGGTACGGATGGCGGCCTGCTCAAATATGACCCCGCCAAAGACCTCTTCGTCAGCCAAAACCTTGTTCCCGGAGAAAAGGCCGGAGACAATCTACTGGACAATACAGGCAACTACTACAGCGTAAAAGCCATTTCGGAGGACCGCCATGGCAACCTTTACATAGGCACTTGGAGCAATGGACTGATAAGAATAGACAACAAACGAAAGACTATAAATAAAATCGTCGGGACTGTCCAGAATGTCTATGCGTTGTGTTTCGACACAGCCGGACGGTTGTGGACCGGAGGATGGGAACACGGGGCATTTGTCATCGCACAACCTGACAGCACATTCCTCCCGCATATCATCCCCGTCAAGGGAACGGAAAACCAACGCGTCTACAAGATAGTGCACGATCCTGCCAGTCAAACCGTATGGTTCTGCATGCAAAGCGGCATTCTCATAAGGCATAACCAGAATAATGAAACGACATGGATTCCCAACAAGGCACGTGGTTTCCAATCCATTGCCTCTAACGGACATGGCCTGATTGTCGCAGCCACGGCTTACGACGGCATATATACTTACACGACCATGCCGTCACCCTTGGAATTTATTCCGGTGGACTCCGGCCTGTCGCAAACCACACCTTACACGGTCAGCAGCCTATATACAACCAATGGGACTGTTTTTTGGTTAGCCTCCAAACAGAAAGAACTGGCTGCTTTCCATATACCCGGCAAAAAAGGAAGCCTTATAAGCCACATGACCACTTTCGACCGCCTTCCCCGTACATTTCGGCAAAGCCCGTATTCTGCCATCGCCCGACGTACCAACGGGGAGTTATGGTTGGGAAACATGTACTACGGCATATTGGTAATCTCTCCCAATGGGGAAAAAAGGATTGTCAATAGTTCCCATTATAAATTCCTGAAAGAAGAAGGAGTGACCTCACTCTATTCCGACAAGAACGGAAACATGTGGATAGGGCAATGGTCCCACATTGCCGTAATACGGCCCGACAACTCTGGATATACCATTGACCTGCAACACCACATTCCCGGCTTTTATAAGAACAAAGTGAACCACATCACCCAAGACCATTCAGGCCGGATGTGGATATCGACCCATAACAAGGGCATCATCCGGATTGAAGAAAACAACGAGCACCGCAATGAGATAAGACTGACGGTCTACAATCCGCAAAACGGAAAGCTCCCCTTTGAGGGGGCCACAGCCTGCTTGGAAGACAAACAACACAGAATATGGGCTATCAGTTCGGAAAGCGGACTGCTTCAATGGGACAAAGAAAACGATTGTTTTAAGGCCGCCCCAGAGGAATATGGCATCGACGAGGAAAAAATTTACGCCATCAACATGGACGACTACGGTAACTTGTGGTTGGCAGCCGATAATTACATTATCAAGATAACCGATAATGGTACAACTCCAACCGTAGCCATGAGATTCTACACACAGGGTTACCCCGAACATGTCAAATTGCAGGAAAACGCTTCGTTCAAACAAGGAAAATACCTGTATTTCGGAGGCGTAAACGGATTCCTTCGTTTCAATCCGGACCAAATAGCCACCACAAGGGAAGGAGCCTCCCAAAAACTGATTACCGTTACCGATTTGCTTGTTGACGGTATACCTTTCAGGGACATGGACAGCCTTGACAGGCAGAAAACCAGTCCTTTCTTCCCAGGCTACACAAAAAAAATCACATTGTTCCCTTCCGCTGAAAAATTAGGAGTAGAATTCGCCATGTTGGAATACGATGGCAGAAAGCCTAGGAAATATGCCTATTGGTTGGAAGGATACCATACGACATGGAAGAACTGTGAAACCGGTAACCACAGGGCTTCTTTTGAAAATCTCCCCTCCGGGACATACACCTTGTATTTAAAGGTGACCGACAGTAACGGAAAGTGGTGCGAAATGCCCTACGGGATTAACATCGAAGTCCTTCCCCACTGGTGGGAGACATGGTGGGCCATTTTGTCATATCTCTTAGCTGCATCCGCCCTACTGTACGGCATGGCTTTATGGTACAGGCAAAGGTTGCGAACACGCAGCAAGCTGCAAATGAACCATGTCTTCACCCACCTCACTCATGAACTGCTCACCCCATTGGCAGTGATTTCCGCATCGGTCGAGAACATGCAGGGCAAGTTACCGAAAACAGATTATTCCATCGTCAGACGAAATATCCAAAGGCTGACCCGCCTTATCCGACAAATACTGGAAGTACGCAAGTCGCAAGAAGGCCGCCTTCAACTGCAAGTGTCGGAAGGAGACCTAACAGAATTCACACGAAACATTTTTGAAGCCATCTCCCCTTTGGCACAATCCAAAAACATCCGTATGCAGTTCCTCGAGAAGGGACAAGCTACGCCCAATACATACTTCGACCCCGACAAGATAGACAAAATCGTGTACAACCTATTGGCCAATGCCATAAAATACACGTGGGAAAACGGCCAGATACGCCTTACGTGCGATTATACACATAAAGGACACGCCACCCTCGCAGTGGAAGACACAGGCATAGGTATTGACCGGCAACGGTTAAAAAACCTATATCGGCAGTTCATGGACGGCAATTATAGGAGCATGAATACGACGGGCACCGGCATAGGTTTGTCGTTGACACACGATCTCGTAAAGTTACACCACGGAACGATCGCCTGCCAAAGCACACTGGGAAAGGGCACTACGTTCACCGTACAAATCCCCACCCAAATAGGAGCTTACACTCCATACGAAATCGGACAAACGGCAGAGAAGAAATATAAACAGGCAGAAAAGGAGCACATTGCCCTCAATTCCCAAACGGAAAAAGAAGAAAACAGCAAAAATGCTCCCGAAACAGCCAGCGACTACAAGATACTCATCGTAGAGGACCATACGGAACTGCTACAGCTCATGGCAAGGGTACTCGGCAAACGGTATGAAGTGTACACGGCCACGAACGGGGAACAAGCCCTGAACATTATCAGAAAGAAACCGCTCGATATCGTCATATCGGATGTCATGATGCCCGTGATAGACGGCGTGGAACTGACCCGGAAAATCAAAACAGAACCCGACTATGCACAACTTCCCGTCATCCTACTTACGGCAAAAACGGGCGATGCAAACCGAGACGAAGCTTATAAGGCCGGTGCAGACGAATACCTGATCAAACCTTTCGGCTTGGAGGCGTTGCAGTTGCGTGTGGAAAATATCATAGGCAACCGTGAACGCATACGCAGGAAATTCATGTCGCAAACCGACTTCAGCCCCGAAGCACAACACTACAGCGACCCGGACACCCTGTTCATGGAAAAGGCCGTGGAGTGTGTACGGCAACATTTGGACGACCCGGCTTACGACCGGGAAAGGTTTGCCGCCGACATGTGCATGAGCAGCTCTACCCTATACAAGAAACTCCGTGCCTTGACGGGACAAAACGTATCTTCGTTCGTCAACAGCATCCGGCTGAAAGAAGCGTGCCGGTTGACAAAAGAAAACCCGTACATACAAATCAGCGAACTGTCCGCACGTTTAGGCTACAACACACCGGCCTACTTCACACGGGTGTTCAAAAAAGAATTTGGCATGACCTTGACAGAATACAAAGCCACCCTAACGCATGGCAAGGACGGCACATCCTTCACATAAACTCTCGCCAATGTACCTCTAATTGTAAGCAAACTTCAAACCATAAAAAAAAAACTGCGCCAAACAATTTTTCAATCTACTGAAATCGAAAAATCATTCTCATGAGATTGAAAAATCGTTTGGCGCAAAGCGAAACACGAAATTAGGTCAACTCTTATTATTCTATTTTACAGCCGGTTACAAAAAGCACCAACCAATCCTATTTTCTATAGGAAGTAAATATTCCTGTTTCATTTTTTCTTATTCCAATACCGCTCCAGCCTTTGGTATTCTTTCTTAGACAAGGGAAGGAAAGAACCGTGCTGCGGATCGGCCACTCCCTTGATGTCCTCGGGCGAATGGAAATTGCGCAAGAACTTGTCGGCCTTGCAGATTCGGTATTTCGTCGGATGGGATGAGTACTCCACGTAGCCTACACGCCACGTGCTGTCGCCTGCCAAACGGAAAGCCGAAGCCCCCTCGCACTGCTTGTTCCCCTCGAAATCCACATAATCCCTGTCGTCCGGCAGAGGCCACGGCCCGGCCAAATTCTCAGACACGGTGGTGAATATTCCACGTTGTCCGCCCTCTTTTTTAATCATCATGTGGTATTTCCCGTCCGCTTCCACATAATTGATGTCCGCATCTATCGTGGCATATCCCCAGTCCACCAACACACGCGGCTTGGTAAGCCGGGTGAAAGAACGGTCAGCGTAAGAATAAAAGACACGATCGTACTTGTCTTCCCTGTCGTTGAGCAAGGAATAATAAACAAAATACCCTCCGCGCTTCCCGTCCGGCCAACGGTAATTTTCATCCCATATCACTTGGGGTGCCCACACACGGCGGATTTTGCCGTAATCGCAGTACACATCCGAAGAATCCGGGTCGCAGAAAATACCAGGCCCCTTACGGAAATCGAACGTAACAGACTCCCAATGTATAAGGTCTTTGCTCCGCAACAGGTTGATACCGTAATTGGACCACTTCCGGCTTTTGGCTACACACATGTCCGTGGTGACCATCACAAAACCTTTCCCGCCTGACGCACGGGTAATATAAGCATCGCGCGCTCCACCCTCTATCCCCGAGAGCGAACGAGTGTCGTACACTTCATTCCCTTGGTTCAGGTCGTGCCACTCTTCTCCATCGCGGCTCAGGGCGAACGCCGTCCATTCCCCCCTCCGGCTCATGTGGCAATACAAATAACCATACACATCCTTTAATTGCGGCATAGCGGGCAACGATGCCCACAATGCACATAATAGCAACAGTTTTTTCATACGATGATTTTTGATGGGTTTCTATTTTCAAACTCCGCTTTACTTCGTCTTAATCCTGATGACCGACAAGGAATGGGCCGGCATCGTATAGCCGAAAGATTTCTTCACCTTGATACGAGACTCTGCCGGAATCACGGAGGCCGGTTTACCCGGTTCATTCTTGGCCTTGGCATCCCCGGCCAACACCGTGAGCGCGGCTTCCGTGCGGATGCGTTTGAACGGATTGAGGTCAATGTTTGCTTTCCGCTCCCGTCCGTCCATGTTGACGAGTTTCACGATGATGTCGCCTGTATGGCTGTCCCTGACGCACGAAGAGTAAAGCATGGGCTTCCCGCCGTCCTCCGTCACGACATCCGCATGGTACGTATCGCCACGGTTGAGGCTGAACAGTTTCTGTACATGGTAGTTTACGGAAGGATAGACTTGTTTCCCGTCGAAATAAATCAAGTCCGGATTCCACTGCGTGTGGCCTACCCGTGCCAACAAAGGTGCATACGAGGCGAACTCCACCACATCACCGTTACGTTCCAACGAGGTCATGTAGACCGCCTCGGCCAACGCGTTCTCCAATGCGCTTCCCCACGAGGCATATTCGCCAAGGTACACTTTGGACCCTCCACGAGGATAACTATCGTAGCGATGGAGGTTTTCCAAAAACCATCCCCAACCTTTATAATAGTGCTCGTCTACCACCGGCACTCCCAACTTACGGGCGATTTCCCACCCTTCTTCATAGTCCTTCCCCGCTTCTCCAGGACCTGCTGTCCCTACGACCGTGATTTCCGGATATTTGTCCTTGACGGCTTCGTAAATCATCTTGAAACGCGCTTCAAACTCCGGGGTGATATGGTCTTCGTTCCCAATGCCTATATACTCCAGGTTGAAAGGTTCCGGATGGCCCGCCGCCGCACGCTTGCTGCCCCATTCAGACGTGGAGGGACCGTTGCAGTATTCCACCAGGTCAAGTATGTCTTGGATATACTGTAACATGTACTCCATGGGCACGCACTCCTGCCCGTCGCCGCGCCGCCGAGCCGAATTCTGGCAACTCACTCCGGCAGCAATCACTGGCAACGGCTTCGCACCGATGTCTTCGCAGAACTGGAAGTACTCGAAATATCCCAATCCCATGCTCTGATGGTAGTTCCAGATGTTCTTGTCTCCCTTACGCTGCTCCACCGGGCCAATCGTGTTTTTCCACTGATAGATGTTGTCCAAGCCGTCACCGTGCGCCAGACAGCCACCGGGAAACCGTACGAATGCAGGTTTCAAGGCTGCAATCGTTTCTGCGATATCACGACGAAGTCCGTTTTTGCGTCCTTTGTAGGTATCGATAGGAAACAAGGAAACCATGTCTACCGCCACAGTTCCACGCTTTTTGAACAGCAACGAGAGCGCAGCCGTGTCGGCATCCGAGCGGCTACGCAATACCATCTCATACTGCTTCCACGTGGAGGACGAAGCCGTGAACGACGTGTCGGCCACGACAGTTCCCTTATGATCCTTCACCACCACGTCTACCGGCATGCTGCCACCGTCCGGATTGCGGAGGAACACGGAAAAACGATAGGTTTCCTCCTTGCGCAGGACGATGCCGTCGTATCCTTTGTTGCGGATGCCTACGCCATGCTTCCCCACCGTTTTCACGTCCACCAGCAAATAGTGGGGGTTGTTCGGATGTATCGGTTCACGGGTTTCCAGAGAGATGGTCCCGATGCCGTTGCCTTCCTTGGCAAACTCCCAGGCCGTGAACGGATGCCATCCGCCTGCTGGCTGCTTATGCACGTCCACGTCCGACGGGGAATATTCAAAAGAACGGTTCTGTACCAGCTCCGCGTATAACCCTCCGTCCGCAGCATAATTCAAGTCTTCGAAAAAGATTCCGAACAGGTTCGGGCTGATGGGTTTTCCACCGGCCATGGTTGGCAACGAGGTAACCAATGATGCCCCTAACAATAATATTTTCATTTCCATAACAATGGCATTATAAGTTTAACGATTATTTCCGGAAGTGGCATAAAGCCCGACCACATTCCCCACGAAGCCCCCGGCCACCGTGGTAGAGAGAAAAGCACCATCGACCTTGCCTCCCACATTATGATAGACATGGCCGTCCGTCGAATAGGAAAAACGGAAATCTTCGCCCTGCGCCTCCACTTGCAAGCGTACCGGCCGTTTACCCACGATTTCAGACTCGCCCAATATCTCCGTCTTATCCTTCAACCGACGCACCAAGGTGATCATTGTCCGTCCGTCCTTTTTCGTCAAACCGAGGACTATTTGTGCGTTCCGGTTCTGCATGCAAGCTATGCCCGCAAGGTCAGACTCGCTCCTTGGCCGATAATCCACCGTAGCCCCAAACGAAAAATTACCGTGCATCTGGCGCAGCCATAAAGCAGACAATGGCTTTTTCTCGCTGATATCTGCCCCGAAAGGCTCGATCCGCAAACCGCCTTGGACGAAAGACACGAAATCCTCGGGATTGCAACGTATGCCGACCCATCGGTTGTCCAATGCCTTTCCGGCGAAATCATCCGTAAAAGAAAAGTTCCCACATGGCAGGTATCCGTCTTCTCCTTGCTTGTTTTCTCCCCCCGCCGGCATCTTTTGCTTGGGCTCCATCGGGATAAGCCCGTTTTCAAACACGGGAAAAGTACCGCTCCAATCCACCGGAAGGATGAACGTTTCGCGCCCGATGAGCGAATGGCCTTTTTCATTCGGACGGATACCCAAAAACACGCCATACCATTTTCCATCTTTTCCCTCCACAACGTCAGAATGGCCTGCATGTTCTATCTTGTTCTCACGCATCGGATTCAAGTAACGCTGGGTAAGGATGGGATTATTGGACGACTCGACATAAGGACCGTCCACCTTGTCGCTCACGAACACGACTTCGCTGTGGTATTCTCCCGTTCCGCCCTCTGCACACATCAGGTAATACTTGCCATCTTTCTTATAAATATGAGGTGCTTCTATCCAAAAAGGATGTTTGTCCAATTTCGTGCCGCCATCGACAATGACCTTGTCCGTCCCCGGCACAAGCTTGTCCGTCTCCACGTCATACTCCCACAGTTTGATTACACGGTGGCCCTTCCATAAAGACTTCTTCGGCCCGTCATTGTGCACAATATATGCCTTGCCGTCGTCATCGAAGAAGATGGACGGGTCTATACCGTTAAAATGCAACTTGATAGGGTCGCTCCACCCTTCCTCAGGATTCTTGGTCTTGACCATCATGTTTCCAAATCCGCCCGACACCTGAGTCGTAATCATATAAAACATCTCGTTGTGGGGATTGTAACGTATGGTCGGAGCATACACACCATTGCTCGTACCGGCATCGTGCACCTTGAGCTGCGACGGACGATCGAGCGCGTGCCCCACCTGCCGCCAATTTACCAAATCGGTGGAATGGAAAACTGGCACGCCCGGAAACATCGCGAAGGAGGAGCACACCAAATAGTAATCGTCCCCCCGACGACAAATGGAGGGATCGGGATAGCATCCCTGAAGAATGGGATTATAAAACTCATCCTTGCGCAAGGGATTTTTCGTAAAAACAGCATCATTCCCTTCATATACAACGGACGAGAACACCGGCCAATCCTTGGGTTTGCCTGCATCACCGCCTTTTCCATAAGAGGTCACCGCAAGGCAACCAGCCACACATACAAATAAATGCTTGAAATCCATTTTCTATTTTTATTGTTTTGTTTCACTGCAAAGTTATGGATTCCGTCCAAACGACACCGTCACTTATCGTGATTTTCCCATCACATAACGTGAATCCATAGGCACGGTACGGTAAATCCGATATGCAAACAGCGGGAATGCCACCATATAAGTGCATTCCCACTGATGAACACGTGAAATTTTCTCAAAACTTACCGGACAAAAACTTTTTTGATACTGCCATCCGCATATTTCACGATATTAATCCCTTTCTGAAGTTTGGGGACACGTATCCCACTGAGATTGTAAACAGCCTCCCGTCCTGTCAGAACGTTTTCCATCATCGGACTCTCCCTACCAGTACCGATGGAGGATTTGTAGACCGCTTTTTCCAATTCAATATAATCAAAGAAAAGGAAAGGATTTGAAGTGGATGTGCTGTTTGCTGCCGAGAGAAAAAAGAACCTCGGAAACTTCCAGAACCGAAAACTCTCCCATTGTCCTGAGATTCCATTCTCCCGTATCAAGCGAAGCCATTCCGTCATACACAGCCGCATGGTCCGCTATCTTGTATCCGCACCTATTGGTAAACTTGACCGAGGGGTTGGCCATGTTATAAACGGCATAACTAAACCGGTATGTCCCTTCCGGTAAAGTTACGGCTTGAGTATAAGTATTCTCCTTGCCCCAACCCTGGTTGATGACTAGCATTCCGCCACGCGTTTCTCCCTTCGCATTGAACGAAGGAATGGACTGCCCATTGACTTTATTTCCCGAACCTACGGGTATCACGCCACCACATCCCCACGCATCCGTGCATAAAGTTCGCCACGCCGTCACTTTCTTGTGGTTGGCAGTCCCAACAGCAAGATTCGATGAGATAAAGTCCGCTTCTATATCAAAACTCGGATTCCGGAAAATGCTGTCGGTCATATTGACCCACACTATTTCTTCTCCGGCATCATCCACAAGACTGAGGTCTGCCTGTTCCAGAACCACGTAATCAAAAAACAAGTAAGGATTGTAAGTAGACTTTCCAATAGCTGGTATGTAGCCCAAGGAAAGCATCACGTCCGTATCTTCTATCAGCGTAAACGGATTCAATGTGGACTTATGCCATACACCAGGTTGGAGAGATGTCACATTATCATACATTGCAGAATGGTTACCTATCCGGTAACCGCACAAGTTGACAAACTCACCCGTGTTTGCTACATTATATATTGCGTATGACAAACGATAAGTCCCGGCCGGAAGTGTGATCTTTTGGGTATAATAATTCTCTACTCCCCACCCTTGGCTGATACCCAGAACCCCTCCGGAAACTTCGCCTTCAGCATTAAATGACGGAGCGCGTTTTCCATTAAGCGCGTAAGAGTCTCCCACTTTGAACACTGCGCCACAGCCGTTCGCCTCAGAACAGGAAGTTCCCCACCCCATGACATCCTTGTGGTTGGACGAGCCCGTCGGCACATTAACCGTTTGGAATTCACTACTCATATCAAATCCAGGATTTGTCACGTAAACATTTGTCACATCGTTCCAAATAGCCTTTTGAGAAATCACCAAGCTTGACACCTTATTTGAATATTTCGGTATTTTCTCTCCTATCGGGTAAATGGCTATGCGGTATTCATTTGTTCCGTTTTCCGGAGCATCCACATACGAATAACTCGGACCGTTCTTGTCATCCATGTCTTTTAGCCCAACAGATGCCAAACGCTCGTATTGCATAGTACCCGGCCGCTTGCATACGACAACCATGGAGTCCAACATGTCTCCATTCACATCATTCCACTCAAGCTTGACCGTACGCGTCCCCTCATTAAAGCTGAAAGTCAGGTTCGATGGGGCACGATATACGACTTTGGGGATAAACTCATTTTCCCGATTGAAAGCCAAGCCTTCATGCATCTCTGAATAATACTTCCCCAATTTAGAAAGCATACTGCCATCTTTGGCATACAAGGCTGTACGAGGTTCTGCATTCCAATAAGAATAACGCTCCACGCGTGGGTTTGCATTAAGTTTTTCCAAAATGGGACGAGTACCATCCAACAGTATTTGCTGCGCTTCATCGGAAAAATCCTCAGGATCCGGCACACGTGAAAAAATACCGTTCTTGTTCCACCATGCCCCCCAAAGCCATTCTGAAATCCAAATGGGACGCCCGTTACCATACCTGTCGCTGACGGAGTTCAAGTTATCAAACTGCCCCTGAAGCCAGTAACAATGCAAGTCGATGGCATCACAACGCCAACCACGGGCATCTATAGAATCAATGAAAGCTTCTAAATGCCCCATGGAACCATCGTGTGAAGACTCTGAAAGCAACCTCAAGCCCGTACGCATCACATTCTGCCAATTGTCGAGCACTACTTCCACATCCTGTGGTGTGTCGTCTGCCGAATTCCCCGGTTCATTATTGTTTTTACTATGGCAAGAGTGATCCACAGAGCCGATTACGCTAATCGGAGGCCAATCCTCATAAATATGATTGGGGACACATTCCACATCCGGCAACAGATTCCTGCCTTCTCCCCAGTCAAATCCCCACGACGCATTGACAAGGCCTGTAAAAAAGGCGTCACTGCTGGCCAAACCTGCCTTTTTGGCATTCTGCCATTTAAAAATACGATAAGACGAGACACGGGAATCCATATTAGAGGGCATTTCTGCCACCTCAAGATCCTCCATATCAGCAATAAAGCAACGGCTGTATCCCCATCCTCCCACACCGAGGGCAAAAGTAACCATATATCCACGCTTCAACTTAAATGAACGAATCTTATTATTGAGGTTTGCTTCTGTCAGAGTCTTCATGAATCCCCCCGAGTGACCTTCCGTATAATCACTGCAAACTTGCCCACCATAATCAGGCTCGGTATAACATGTCAAAGGACGGATTTCTTTGCCATAAGGCAAAACAATGGCACCGTTGGCAAACATCTTTACTTGGCAGTTTACACCTTCTGCCGCCCTTTCCCCTTTCACGAAAATATGGTCCAACCAGTCGGCAATGAACTTGCTAGGACGTATGTCCTCAATAATGACTACCGCATGTTCCGTATTCACTATGTCCACGCTTCCAGTCATAGCAAACGGTGTTTCATCCGTAATCATATAATCCACATTTCCAGTCAACGACACAGCGTCCGCAACCTGCCCCACCCGTACGACCTCATTAGCCGAAAAGACATTCAAAGAGAACATTAAACTAATGGCAAACATCCACTTTTCTTTATTTGTTTCCATCTTTTTTATTTTTGGTTACACCACAAAATTATGGATTTCAGTTCCATATAATAGTCACTTTGCGTGATTCTATCATCACTCTGAGTGATTTAATGCTGTTTATCCCTGATTTTGTAACTAAACTACAAGTATACCGCTCAAACCTAAAAAATAATCTATTAAGCAAACAAAGAAAGTGGCGGTCGGGAAACCATCTATCAATTTTCCCGACCGCCTCAAAAATAAAACTAATACTTGTATCCGTTAATAAAGATCCTCACCGATACCTCCGGCTCCGCAAATGCTAATCGGAACCATCTCCATATATTCCAACACAAAAGCGGCATCGCTACTTCCCGTAAACACCGAACGGAACCGCACCGTATGCTCCTTGTTGGGGAGGATTACGACCTCACAAATCTTGCGGCGCAGACAGGAAGCGACATTGTACAGCACATTGGCAGACATGGGTACGTATTGCGGCTGTTCCGGAATATTTCCGGCGTTATAGCATATCACGCTCTTCCCCGCGCTATAGTAACCGTTGTTCTTCATGACACGGGCATTCTCCTCTAATTCCTCCGTCGTATAAATACCGTTAGAGTTTTCATCCTTGTTACGCCATCCGGAGCCTCCGTTATAAAGACCGGCCACACGGCTGTCCGACCCACCGTAACGCATGTCGATGGGAAGTCCCTGCGGCACGTCGTCCAAGTAAACCTGTGCGATGCCTCGATTCCCTACTCCGCCCGGATAGGCTATCCGTAACTCATACGTGCCGGGAGGAACATGGGGCAATTTGAACTCCACGTCGTAACTTGAACCTTGGACGGTAATCTCATCTCCGCCGAAGTCCCACCAACGCAACTTGGGACGATGCACCATGAACACCGAGGTCTCCGAAAACTCGACCCCTTCTATATATCCCTTGGGAGCATAGTAATTGAATCCCCCTGCCTTTCCGCCTGTCTCGGAATTGTCGGATGCCTCGCTATACCCCTCACGAGGATCACCGTTCAAACGCATGTCGTTATTGGTCAATTCCGGCCATACGGTCTGGAAATCTATTCTCAAGCGCGTATTGTAAACGTTGTTCCGTGTCGTCTGGTCGTAAGCCAACACATCGTCCACATAATAATAGGCCACGTTGAGCGAGAAGTTATCCGCATCGGGCACCGTCACGCGTGAACCGCGCACCCGCTCGTTGGAATTATATTCACTGGCCTCACTGTGGTTGATATAGAACTCACGAGGGTATTCCACTTCCGGGTCCGTGGTAGAATACACCTTTTCCAACTTCATGGACGAGAAATCGAGCATCGTGTTTATCCATTCCGTAGGACTGGCATAAGCCGTATTGAAGCCCCAACAGTTGATGAACTTGTCCGTGCTGGCAAACATACGGTCCAGGATATGGTAGGTCATAAAGATTTTCAACGGGTTGTGAGGATCGGTCAGGCTATTCTTGTTCCAATACAACTCCTTGTACGTCTTGCCTTCCGGATTAGTCGGATCCACCTTATTCAACCCGAATATCTCAGCCGACTGGTTATCATTATATTTTTCGACGGCCAAATCGTACAAGGCATCTATCTTTTGCTCCATCGACATGCCCTCGCTGAAAAGGTTCGCATATTTCTCATACAGCACGCGGTCTGGTACTATGAACAAAGTAAAGCCTGAGTAACGATGGTCCGGACGTTTTAAGGTGTAGGTATAATTTCCAGGCTTTTGATTGTACAGGAACTCGGGAAAGTTCGCTTTCTCTGCCTCGTATTCATCGTCGCGGTATTCCGACAAGGAATCCAACAGCCCTGTACGGCGGAGTGCCTCATAATAAATAGTAAAGTCCGCTTTGTTCTCTTCGAGCAAGGAAGCCCCCAGGCTGGTACTTGGGACAAGCACTTTGCTCACCGGATGGCACACACCGTTTTCCACCGAGTCGTTCTTCAGCTCATTGATAATAGCCGCCCTACGGTTCACAATACTCAACACCATGCCATTGGCGTCAACCGTGTCGCCCGTGGTCTGAATCACCAAAGGCAAATCCAGCTCATTCTTCTGCTGCGATGTTTCCGTCAGGTTATACGTATAAACTATCGAGTTGTCTATCATGCAGGCTTTCACAAGCGTGTCGCAATAAGCCTCCGGAATGTCCTCTACGGAAGCATAACCATACTCCTTCAAAAAGTCTTCTACACCTGCGTTTACCGGGGGAAACAAAGTACGCCCGCCACGGCTGGCCAGAAAGTCCATCTCGCCCGCACGCTCCACTATACGCGCAAACAAACTGAAGTCCTCACGGGACTTCAAATAGTCACTCATCATCTCCCCCGTAAAAGTGTAATAACTCGCAGCGGGCAAGTCATCATTACAACTGGACAAGAAAACCGAATGCCCGGCTACGAAGAAGGCACTGCATGCGGTTAACCATAATCTGAATTGTTTTTTCATACATTTAATAAATTTAGAACGAAATTAGGAATTATTGTGGAGGCAAAATTACAAGAAGTATTTAATAATACGAATTATTCCTGTCAAAAAAAGAAGAGAAACTCCAATTTTTAACATTTTTGTGTCCCCACACAGTTAAAATTGTGCAGGGACACAAAGAAAGAGGTGCGAACCTACATATAGAACTACAAGGTTTCCTAAAAAATCAATCTATCAGACCGAAATGACGCAAAGCTTTTTCTACTCCATCTTCGTCCACGGAATCAGTCACGTATGCGGCAACCCTTTTCAGTTCATCGCATGCGTTTCCCATGGCTATCCCGTATGGAACGTGAGACAACATCGTCACATCATTTCCGCCGTCGCCAAACGCCATGGCCTCGTCTAATGACAGTCCTTCGTATGCCAGCACTTTATCAATGCCGACACTCTTGTCTACCCCACCGGCAATGACATCCGTAAAGAAAGGATGCCAGCGCATGGAAGTGCAGTCGGGCATCAGTTCCGTCATGAAATGCGGTTCACGGTCGGCTTTGAAGAAAGAAATGAGTTGTAAGACATCTTTTCCGCGGGCATACGAAGCCGGACGAACTGTCGGCATTTTGATGTCCAACAAACGGGCCACCGCATCGACATCTTCGTTAAGTTCCGTAATGAACATCTCATCGCTGCAAACAAATATGACCGGATATGCGTCTGTTCCGTGTGTCAGGTGCTCCACGACACGCTCCACACTCCCCGTAGAAACCGCCCGGTGAAAAATAATCTCACCGCCGCGCGTAAAACAATGGGCACCCGTCACGGTAATCATGCCGTCGTACTCCAATTCACCCAAATTGTCAATAAACGGCACCGGACGCCCCGTAGCTATATAAACTTTGATGCCACGGCTGCGAAGGGCGGCCACGGCATCAAGGGTGGATTGGGGAATGCGATGGGTTTTAAAAGAGACCAACGTCCCGTCGATAT
>ERZ1504370.270-NODE-270-length-16154-cov-4.572520_pt1 | contig 16154 bp, 8 predicted proteins | sample MGYA00574850_ERZ1504370 | MGnify/ENA primary metagenome ERZ1504370 (study PRJEB39906, sample SAMEA3182070) | gut metagenome | biome: human; feature: gut; material: Stool; isolation source: human stools | place: Canada | collected 2011-11-22 ...
TCCAAAAGCAATTCAGGTCACTCAAACGGTCTCCTTCTTTTTCTACAACTACACACGCATCATATTCAATGGTTACCCGCCCGCTCATCTTTTCTTTCCTCCATAAGGTAAGGCCTTTAGGAGATAGTATTTCAGCGGTATCACCCTGAAATGTCACTTTATAATCCGGAGATTCCGACTCTACCTTCCAATATTTATGAAACTGGCGGGCGTTGAGGCCGGAAACTTTATTGTTTTGTGCGTTTGTTCCTAAAGTGATGAAGAGGAACAAAAGGATAAAGAGTTTTTTCATATGTATATTTGCTATCTCACCTTACAAAGGTAGGGAGAGCCGATCAATTAAGAAATAGAATATTATCCATATATATGGCGATTCGTTCAACTATGAAAAAAAGAACAACCCGACAGTTAGCCGGATTGTTCTTTTTCAACAAACTCATATCAAATAAGAGATTTCTTATTCAAAAACCTTTTTATTCTGCTTTTTTCAAAGTTTCAGCACCTACATAGTAACCTAAGTTAGTTCCCTGGTTATATCCCATATTCTGCATCGCTTGAGACATATCATAATTATGATCGGTCATCAAGTGAGGAAGACGGAATTCGGTAGGATGATTCGTGGAGAATATATAAATAGATTTCATGTCACTTGAACCCATTATTACTTCTTCACGATAGTCACCGAGAAAATCACCATAGTAACAAGGATTGTATTTGGTGCTATGGTTACCGTCATTGCTACCGTAAGTTCCAAAATATACCAAACGAGTCTTATTCGTCTTGTTTACATCAGGGTTCTCTTTATAGCTCACGACACAAGCACGGTCCAGCATTTCTCTTGTCGGCTGCCCGCTCCAATAAATGGCTACATTATACAAAACTCCACCACCAATACCTGTAGGATATGTACTGGATACCAATCCACTGCCACTACAACTGAATACCCCTTCCTGCAAAGAAGACCAGTACTCAAAATTCGGGCTATCCGGATCGATATCTGCCACAATACAACGACCGACATCAGTAGTCGAACCCGCTCCATGGCCGGTAATCAAGCCACCATCTCTTGCATCAATCACTTGACATCCATAACCGTGTCCTTGTCCATTATAATTGCCCGGTTCTTCAAATGAAGCAACAATTTGCAATCCTGAACGGTCTTTTATAAATTTGCCAACACATAAACAGTCACCATGACCGTTTCCGGTACACCACAATTCGCTTCCATCATCATCTATAGCCGCAGAACCATACAAGATTTCATCTTTTCCATCATCGTCCAAGTCCGCTACACGAAAACTATGCGAACACATGGACAACCATTTTGAAGAATGTTCGGCTGTATCAAACTTCCAACGGGTTTCCAGTTTATTCCCTTTCAAATCGAGTGCCCATACTTGCCAATTATGATAAATACCTCTACTGATGATCAGACTGGGGTTGCTTGTTCTCACTCCGGTCGCTTCGTCAGGTATACCATCCAGATAAGCCACCCCGATAAAGAAACGGTCCATGCGGTTTCCGTAATCATCTCCCCAATATTCACTCCAATATTTAGCACGCGACGCTTTTGAACCACTTCCACCACGAGGAATATTATCCACCCGGGTAATTTCACGTCCATCATATCCACGGCAAATAGAGATATATTCGGGACCTTCCATTATCAAACCGCAAATTGTATTAATACTTGCTCCCGAATACCAGCCCACAGCGTCAGTCTGACGAATTCGATAATCGTTCACATTACCATAAGCATCGGTAATGCCCTTACCATCCCCAAACTTTGTACCTTCTGAAGAGCGGAAAGCTATTTCACATAAACCATCTCCATCAAAATCGTATAAAATATATGAAGTATAATGTGAACCGGAACGAATATTGATTCCCAAATCAATTTGCCACAAAAAAGTACCATCCATCTTATAAGCTTCCAACAAGGTCGAACCATTATTCCATCCCCCCTGGTTGGCACCATCATACGGTTCTCTCTTCACCACAATCTCCAATTCACCGTCACCGTCCAAGTCACCTAGCTGAATATCATCAGGAGAATATGTAATCGACGCATCGGGTACATTCATGTTTAATCTAATCTCATGATAAAACTTTTCTGCCATTTCAGAGGTAAAGGTATAATCGCAAAGCGTTTCAGCCTGATTGGCAAGAGTGACCCGGTATACATTCGTTTTTGATACATCAATATCCGCATCCACCCAAGAAGTAGTATTCGAAATAGGTTTCTCATTCAATTTCACTTCCGTCTCGCCGTCTACCGACTTATAAATATCAAAAGCAACATTAGACGGATCGGTCTTCAGTAATCTCCAGCTAATCAATGCGGATGATATGCCGGAAGAGTTATTGGCGTCAACATTTGGTGCCGGGTCGTAACTAACCCACATTGCACGGCTACCCGTTATAACTTCAGTAGGCAGAGGCGGCAACTCCTCTTCCGTCTGATTGCCATTGTTCACTTCAACGACGGGGTCATTATCCGAGCAGGCAACTATGGCCAGCAGACAAAACAGCCCCAGTATTATATAATGTTTCTTCATTTCTTTCGTTTTTTTATTCTATAAACATCCGTTCTATGCAAGAATATCCTATCACTATTCATCAGCATTCCGGTTGTGGGTTACCACCCCGGATTCTGCTCCAAATTAGGATTCTTAGATTTTTCACTCTGCGGAATCGGGAAGAAATACATCTTATCATCCCAACTTCTTTCTTTTACCTTACGTTCATACGTATAAGTATCATCCCCATTCTTCGTAATCTTCATTTCAACAATGTTCTTGAAATGTTTGTCACCCTCCTTCCAACGACGTACATCCCAAAAACGATGTCCTTCAAAGGCCAATTCTACCATACGTTCATTCTGATATTTCTTCCAGAAAGCATCATTGGTCATCCCTTGAGGGAATCCGGGCATCTCGGCACGCGTACGAACTACTTTGATAGCATCCACAGCCGAAGTTGTAAATTCATTATCCGTTGCATACGGACTACCCAGATACTTATATACAGCTTCCGCATAATTCAAATAGAACTCTCCAAAACGGAATGTAATCCATGAATGATAGGTCTTTGAAGCTGTACCGGCACGTAAGTCTACTGCCGTCTGACAATACTTCTTCAGATAATAGCCAGTCGGAGTTCCGCCACTCAAAGGCTCCGCATTTAGTCCGCCCTGATAGGTTTGCAGAGGAACAGTATTCCAGTTAGGCCACTTTTCGTCCCCATTCTTGGCAATAGTCAGATAGAAACGAGGGTCGCGGTTGGTATAATAAGGATTAGCAGGATCATAGTTATCCAACTCGTCCGGACGCAACCCTGTATCCTTCATCTCATACGCATCCACCAGTGTCTGTGTGGGACAGTTTCCACCTTTACAATTTTCCAACCCTACCGGGAAGTTATATCCCTCAAAAGAATTAGTGGTAGTAGTGGCACGACGGAGAAAAATCAATTCATTAGTAGCGTCATTGTAATTGTCCTTGCTCCAAAGTGATGAATAATCCTCCACTAAGAGTTTTGCCTTTTCAGCAAACCCATTACTGTCATCTAAAATTTCCTTATTGGCTTTAGCTGCACGATACCACAGTTCTCTATTATCAGTCGGATTAAATAAAGGACTTGCCGCATACAATGCTGCACGAGCTTTCAAGGCCAATACCGTTTTACGGTTGGCACGTCCTGTTTCCGCCGGACTACTAGGCAATGCCATATCTCCCAGTTTACTGTAATCGACGATAATCTTATCTTTAATATCATCACATTCGGCTATGATATAATCAAAAATCTCCTGTGCCGGTCTGCGCGATAACGTATTCGATTCTTCGGCTGTTAATATATGGTCGCTAAACGGCACATCTCCATATTGCCGTACCAAGTTAAAGTAGAAATATGCACGAAGGAAACGTACCTCATACTGGTAATTGGTATAGCGGAACATCTGTTGTGCATAATCACTGTTCAAAGCCAACTCGGGAAATGTCAGTCCGGTAAACTTCTCCAGATATAAATTACAATTGGCTATCCCTTCATAACAGGACGTCCACATGCTACTTTTAGCATTCGACGGACTCCAAGAACCATTGTAAAAGTCTTCAATCTGATTTCCCGAATAAGCATATTCGGACTCATCGGTAGCAGAACCAAGAATTGCCCCGCTATAGTTTCCAAAGTCCACATCCATGGACAAATAGATATTTGTTATCAGCCCTCCTACATTACCGAAGTTGAGCTTCACAAAATCCTCATCATAATTATTGTACTCATGATATTCCATCTTATCTGAGCAGGAACCGAGTGCGGCTACACACATCATTCCGTAGATAATGTTTTTCAGTTTCATTCTTTCGCTTTGTTTTTATGATTAAAAACCAATCGTAACACCGACTACTACACTCTTATTCAGCGGAGTCGCTACACCATAACATTCCGGATCTGTCACATCAATATGATCTGAACAGAACAAGTCTGTTCCTCTGACATATAACTTGGCACTCCCCAATATCTTAGTCTTCTTCATCCATTCTTCCGGAAATCTGTAATACACCTCCGCGTTACGTAACTTCAAGAATGACCGGTCCGCCAACCAAACTGTATTAGCCTGATAGTTATTGGCATTACTCTGTGAACTCAAACGAGGATATTTGGCATTTTGATTTTCCGGTGTCCAACGATTCTCATAATAATGAGTAGAAAGTGTCGTATTATTTATCAACGGCCAAAACATACTCTTCGTATTCAAGACAGCAGAATAGTTACCTGTTCCCTGAAACATTACATCTACTCCAATCCCTTTCCATTCGGCTCCCAAATGGAAAGAATAATAAATTTCCGGAGCCGTCGTACTATAACCGATAGCTGTTTTATCATTGGCATCAATGATTCCGTCTCCATTCACATCTTTATATTTTATGTCTCCCGGCACTACCGTACTAAAGTTTTGCGGAAGGCTGTTTGCTATATCTTCTTTATCTTTGAAGAAACCTTCAGCTACCATTCCATATACTTGTCCCAACCGATTTCCTGTTTGCACAAGATTCTTATACAAACGCGGTTCTTCCAGTTGTTCCTTAATTTCATTCTTATTCCAAGCAAAATTACCGCCAAGGTTGAACACTACATCTCCTAACCGTTTCATATAGTTAAGTCCTAGTTCCACGCCATAGCTATCAACGATTCCGGCATTCTCGAACGGAGCATCTACGCCCAACACATCGGTATATTTTCCTTCGGAAGAGACCCAAATATCTTTTCTCCGTTGGTAATAGCCTTCTGCCGTCACGTCCAGTCCATTGAACAACACGGCATCAACACCAACATTGTATTTATACGCTTTCTCATGTGTCGAATTAGCAGTTGCCAGGCGCCCGATAATAGTACTTCCGAATTCAGAGTCGTAACTACTGTTAAACTTATATTGCGTACCGGTAGTCGTATAAATCTGATCCCAATAGTCATATACGGTAGTACTTCCGTCTTTAGGCAGATAATCAACATTGATCACTCCAAACGAAGCGCGCAATTTCAGGAAGTTCACCCAAGACACATCTTTCAACCATTTTTCTTCCGAAAGCACCCAAGCAGCAGAAATGGTAGGCGAGAAAGCCCATTTATGCCCCGGTGCCAATAAACTGGAGGCCGAGCCAACCAATGCCAGATCCAAATAATAGCGATTAGAGAAACCTACATGATTATACCAGGATACATTTTGCCGATAAATAGTAGTGTTCAATCCGTATGAATCACGATACTCATAATCCCATTTGAATTGAGAATACACATCCCACTTCCGAAACGAGCGATTGTAATCGACACTACCTGCAAAGTTAAATTGGCGCGCCCAGTTGTCAATACCTGCACCCGAACCCATTTCACTGGATTCGCCACCTGAAATGGCAGTATAAAACGGACCGTTAGTTGTCCAGCTTGTTGCATAACCGGCATACGTATAAGTCTTGCTATGGTCTTCCAGAATATTGGAATAGTTGTCATAAGCTAAACGAAAGTTTGCTCCCAATCCTTTCAGCAAACCAGATAAATCTTGTGACAAGGTAAGGTTGGCAAACAAACTGCGAGAGTGTCCTTTAGAATAAGCAGCTCCCTGCGATTGTGCGACAGGATTCGATGTTCCCGCCCAAGTAGTACTTCCTCCCCAACTGTCATCTTCCGTACGAACCGGAAAAGCTGCAGAAGGAATCGAATAAATCATATCCCATAGGTTAACCGAAGCCCCCGGAATCCGAGATTCGGACAAGGTACCGAGAAGATTCAACTTCAATTTGGTAGTGGCGGTTAAATCAATATCCAGATTTGTACGCAAATTAGCACGTGAATACATATTCTGTGTAGAATATCCGTCATTTGCATTCGGGGTTTTGATAAACCCTTTGTCTGTTAATAAATTCGCCATAGTATAGTAGCGGAACTTTGCTCCTCCCCCACGGAATTCGATCGTATATTTATTAGACACTCCTCTGTCTTTAAAGGTTTCATCAATCCAGTTCACATTAGGATAGAGATAAGGGTACATACGGGAAGCCCCTCCACTACCTACTCCATTACGGAAAGCATCGACTTCTTCCGGAGTATACCGAGCTCCCAAACCTTCATATCCACGCGCTTCATTCACTGCAGAAGCATACGTAGCTGCATCTACAAATTCCGGACGTCGAGACTGAGTGTTAATGATATGATCATACGTAAAAGTTATCTCTTTTGTTTTGTACTTACCACGCTTTGTAGTAATCAAGATCGCACCGTTCACCCCTTTGTATCCGTACAATGCCACAGCCGCGGCATCTTTCAGGATGGAAACGGATTCTACTTCTTCTGGGCTCACCAAGCTCATGTCTCGTTCCAAACCGTCAACCAGCACAAGCGGTGTACTACTTGACAAGCTCTGCAAACCACGTACATAAAAGGTAGGATCTGCCATTAACCCGGTACTGGCCGCATTCTGCAAAGTAGTAAGGCCCAATCCATATCCATATAAAGAATTGGATATATTCCGGGAAGACCGCTTATTAAACTCTTCGTTATAGGTGGTAGAAACAGCTGCTGTTGATTCATGACGACTGAATGTCCGGTTAGCTCCCACATCAATAGTCTGAGCTGCATATCCCATCACAATAGTCATCGGACCATCAGTCTTTGCCACAACTGTGGTAGAGCCTTTGTCGACAGAAACGACACTCAAACGTTGTCCTTTCTCGACCGCAATCTCGAATTTACCATCTTTATCAGTTTCAACCCGGGTCTCCACTGCGCCACCTTCCACATTAACGGACGCTCCATAGACTGGGTTTCCCGATTTATCAACAACAATACCTATAATGTTGTTGTCTGTATTCTGCGCTCTGACCGGAATGCTCAAACAAACCAGTAAAGCCAGTATCAGAATCTTATTTTTTCTCATATAAATCAATATTCAATATTGTTTTAATCTATTTCGCTGTCTCACATTACCAACCCGGATTCTGAATCAATCCATATCCTTTGTTAATTTCCGTTTGCGGGAATGGAGAAAGATACCATTTGGGATCAAATCCGTATGTCCACCAACGACGGACCGGTTTGGATAACTCAAACCTTTCATATTCAAAACGAGTAGGCTGCAATGCTCCCTTGTTCTTATCTCCTTCATTCCATTTAGCATTTCCCGTTATACGATTACCGGTATCATCCAAACGATAGGTGAGCAACCCGTGCCGGCGCTTCTCGAATCGATCGGCACGCTTGTAACGGACAAGATCAAAGTAACGGCTATCTTCAAGCCCCAATTCCCGAACACGCTCGCACAGCAATTCTTCCAATAAGGCTGCTTTGTCAGAAAGTAAATTCTTATCTGTAACACACTCCGCCAAATCTTTCTTCAATCCTACGCGGGCACGTACTATATTCATTTGGTCAATAGCACCCCGGTGATCATTCTTGGCTTGAAGCAAGGCCTCTGCATAAGTTAAATAAATGTCAGATAAACGAAGATATACCCAATGCGTATACTGACGTTGGTACTCTGTTCCCAAATAATATTTCATATTTTTATAACCAGTCGCATAGTTACCTGATTCAAGTGCAGCATTTTGTCCTTCATCGTATCCTCCGACCCACAATTCATAAGGTAAACCGGACATTGTTCCTGCACTCCAGTCTAACATCTTCGGCAATCCGTTTACCATGCAATGCTCATACAGACGAGGATCACGGGTTAATACGATTTCCGACAATAGTTGTTCTCCATTTTTGAATGTTCCGGTCAGGAACATTGCATCCAACTTACCTTCTGTTTCCGTCTTTTTCCAGTCAAACGGAGTACCGTCGGCCCATGGGAACATCTCCACATATTCCTGTGTAGGCGGATATTCGGTACGACAAAGTGACGGAACAGCCCAGGAATGCCACATATAAGAACTTGAGTTGAAAGCGTCCGACATATTCGTGCGGACAGAATGCAAGACCTCCTTGCTGTTCTGACGAATATATCCCATACGATATGCCTGCCGATACTGTTCCGGTGTTTCTTCCGAAGCCTTATTCAGGCTATATCCGCCTTGACTCTCCAGCTCTTTAAAGAATGCTTCACAAGCCTTCAAACAGTTATCCCAAAGTTCCGCATGGTAGCCGCCGTACCATACCAGATGCTGCTGTTCAGCCTCTGAGTTTCCTCCTGCATATCCGTTGACATCGTTAAACAACGGAGAAGCGGCAAATTGCCAGATTTTGCATTTCAATGCCATCGCACCGGCCTTTGTCCAGTGTCCGGCCTTGCTGGCAAGATCGGCATCAGCATAAGCCCACACCAATCCACCGGAATTGATAGCATCATCCAACATCTTTATCATGTAGTTAACAGTCTCCTCTACCGTAGCACGGGGGATTTCATAACCTGACTCCGTACCGGTGAATGAAGCATATAACAATGGAAGACCTCCATAATGACGGAACATATCAAAATAGCGTGCCGCAATCAGGCATTTAGCTTCTGCCACCAACTGAGTTTTTTCAGTGCTATCCATGCCCGGCACTCTATCTATATTTTCCATTAACAACCAGCACCAGCGCACTACTTCCCATACCATTTCCCGTGTATATGGGAAAATATTACCACGCGTGCCATAGTTGGCATTGAGAGAACCCAAATAATACTGCTGATATACAGTTGCGTCACTAAAATAAAGTGACCAGCAGTCTGTTAGCGCATCCTTCTTTCCTAAATAAGGACTGGAAGAATCAGGAATATTACCGTTACTGTCCGTATTATAAGGTAATCCGTAATACTGTCTACTGTAACAGGTATTCAAAAATTGGCGCGTATATTCCGCACTATTGAACACTGTGTCAATAGTAGCATTTCCGCCCGGTGCCTTATCCAAAAAAGAGTTTCCGAATTTAATTTCGTCCACACATGAAGTGGAAACCAAACAAACCGCCGCTCCCAACATCGCACCGATGAACCATTTATTTTGTAATTTCATTGTATCTTTCCTTTATCTATTTTAGAATCCTAATTTCAAGCTCAACGTATAAGTCTTGGACAATGGATAAGAAGGTGCATTAGTAGCTCTTGCCTCCGGATCACCCCACAAATAAGGTGTAATCGTCCACAAATTATATCCTGCAAAAGCCAACTGACATGTATTCAGTCCAAGTTTCTTCATTAATGGGAAGTGAAAATTGTATGCCACCTGAAGAGTTTTCAAACGCAAGTATTTGGCATCTTTCTCATATAAAGTGGAGGTAGCATAATTATTCTTTGCATTATCAATGGTAGCTCTCGGATACTCCGAAGATTGTGACGGATTTTCCGGTGTCCATGTATGATCCAGATGGTATGCCAACAATCCTCCCTGCTCGCTATTGGAAGATGAATAGAACGGCTGACGAAATACATCCGAAATCATACGGCTTACATTCCAGGCCCCTGTCCATTGAGTACTTATTTCCAGATTCTTCCAACTGAATCCTAAATTAATACCTAGCATATATTCAGGATCGTCTGTAAAGCCATAGTCATAACTTGCATCATTTGCATCAATCTTACGGTCACCATTCAAGTCAACATATACTGCATCTCCATTTTGAAGAATACTCTCGTGAGTGGGGAACGGACGATTAAATGTCTGCTCATATAGCGCAGGTGTATCCTCATCATAGAAGCGCCAGAAAACATATTGACTACGCGAACCGATACGGTGTCCCTTCTGATATTGATATAAATTATTCTGCGGTGCTTCCTTCTTTTCAAGAATCTCATTCTGATTATAAGAAAGGTTAATACCCGCCCAATAACGGAAATTATCGCCAATCTTATCGTTCCATTTTAAAGAAAGTTCCCAGCCCCAACTGTCTACACTTCCTAAATTTGAATAGGGAGTAATGAACCCTAACATTCCCGGAGCTGTACCGTCACGCAAAAGGATGTCATTACGACGTTCTTTATAATATTCAAAGGTTGTTTTCAGACGGTCATCAAGGAAGTTAATATCAACACCATAGTTCCGTTTCAGAGCTTTTTCCCATGTCACAGCAGGGTTATTCTTAGCTACCTCACGCGCACCCAGACTAACAGTACCATTATCTGTTCCGAATCCATATCCCCAGGCGTTAGTTGCTCCTCCACTTGCCGTTACACGATTTGCCAAGTCACCTAAACCGACATTATATGGATCAGCCATATACATAAACCGCGATCCTCCAATATTATCGTTACCTACCAAACCGACACTGGCACGTAATTTCAAGAAGCTAACCACCGACTTCAAAGGACGGAAAAACTTCTCTTCACTCATCACCCAACCTATAGAACCAGCCGGGAAATAAGAAAAGCGCAAATCGGACGCAAAGTTTTCCGAACCGTTATAACCCACATTAAACTCTGCCATATAGCGGCTCTTCCAATCATAAGTGACACGTCCGACTAATCCGACATATCCATGAGGAATGTCCGAATATAATTTCGGATAATACTCTTTCTGTTGATTATACAAAACTAAGGCTGTCACCGTATGATCACCAAAAGTACGATTATAATTAAAGCTGGCTTCCATATACCAATTACGTGCTTTGCCTGTAGTATACGAATACTTCACATCTGTATTCTCTCCAAACTTACGATAAGCAATACTACCGTCATCCATCAATACAGGAGTGTATGTAGCAATAGACCCACCAGAACCGACTTTATTAACTGTAAACGAGCTGTTATAAGATCCCTTCACTTTAAAAGAAAGTCCTTTAGTCAAGAAGTCCATTTTTTGATCCAGAATCACATCCACATTCAGCGAATTGTTGCTGGTCTGGCTGAACCCATTTCCATAATATCCCATACCTGTACCTCCTGTAAATGGTAATTTCAGTCCGTCTGAATAAGTCTCATCGCTCGAATTTACCAATTTTCCATCTATGATTCCCGGACTGGAGAAAGGAGTAGCATAATACATATTTTTAATCAATCCGGAAGATCCCTGACTCGTACGCGGTTGATCTGAATTATTCACATTACTACTAATATTGAATGACAAAGTAGTAGTTTTGGTGACATCCATATCCAAGTTTGTACGATAGTTGAAACGACGGTACTGATAGCTTAAATTATAAGGAAGATCAAACTCACTAAAAAGTCCTCCTTGCGTATAAGCACCTGCAGAGATGAAATAACGTACTTTATCTGTTCCTCCCGAGATGTTCAGATTATGCTGGCTCTGAAGCGTAGAGCTTTTCATAATATAGTCAGCCCATTGTATATTTGGGAAACGAATAGGATCGGAACCATCTGCAAATTTTTGAATCACGCCATCACTAAATAAGGCAGATTTGCCATCACCGGACATCATTTGATTATGAAAACGGGCATAGTCATAGGAACTTGCCTGTTCTACCATTTTTGTAGGCATCAATACAGAAGCAGAAGTAGTAAACGAAATTTTCGCCTTTCCTTCCTTTCCTCGTTTAGTTGTAATCAAAATGACCCCATTTGCTCCACGAATACCAAATACGGCTGTTGCCGAAGCATCTTTCAAGATAGAAATGGATTCAATTTCATTCGGGTCGATATCACTCATACTTTCACGATCCACACCGTCTACCTGAATTAACGGTGAAGAATTTTCCCAAGTAGCTTTACCACGAATAAAAATTTCAGCGGCATCCGCTCCCGGCTCACCGGAATATTGTACGGTAGTCAAACCTGTCATCTGCCCTCCTAATACATTGGAAACCGAACCTACAGATACACGGGTCAATTCTTCTCCCTTCACACTAGCGATAGCTCCTGTCATGGTCACTTTCTTCTGCGTACCATAAGCTACGATTTCCACCTCTTCAAGTGCTGTCACATCCTCTACCAGAATGACTTTCATGTCATTTTTCGCTACTACTTTTTTATCGGTATAACCTATAAAAGATACTTTCAATTTCGCACCGGGACGTACATTTATTCTAAATACACCGTCAATATCGGTAATTGTACCATTAGATGTTCCTTCCGCAAGTACACTTGCTCCAATTATCGGTTCGCCTTGGCTATCTACTACTGTTCCTTTTATAGTACTTTGCTGCTGTACAACTTCGATGGCTGCCGAAGCTGTTTGCAATCCCCATGCAGGTGCAAAAGTTGCTATAGTGAAAAACAGAGCGACAGGTAAGGTTGTCCCCTTTATAAAGTTTTTCTTATTCATATATGTATATGTTCATGATATAAGTATAATTTTAACGGACTTTATATACCGTCATTATTTTAGAATGCAAGCATCATACGGAAATAACCGGCACGCGAATCACGTTCACAAATTATGTGATATCTTCCACCAGCCATACCGTGTGTCCATTGGTTGGCTGGAGAACGCTGTGTGCTACTCCAATAGTGTCCACTGTTAGTTCCTGACTCGACAGAGGTCATCTCATCACCATTTACATTCTTGAGACAACGGTTAATAACACTCAAATTCTTAGCGACTGTATCCCAACACATTATAGAGGGCAAATACCAAGGAGTCACATTTGCCGGAATAGCTTCCGCTTCACGATAAGCCTTGATATACGCATAAGCATGGTCGCAAGTAGAAGGACTACCCATACCTTCGTAACACATAGTAAGTAACTGTGTATTATTGTATCCCATTAGTGCTGGGAAAACCAATGAAGCATCATTCTTGTTAACATCCTTCTCTGTGTTACAACCTACAAACTTGTTTGCCCAATTCTCATCTGAAGTAAACCAGTCTGAATAATAACCGGACTTACTTGAATGGAACATTTTCAAAGCAACATCATTTTGTTCACTATCTTTTACCACAGAATTCTTAATAGATAGCACTATACCGTGCGTACATGCAGGGAAATCGCGACGCAAAGCATCAACTTCTGCTGAATAGAGTTCAGTATGTGTTACACTGGGTTGTGAATTTCCTACATAACATACAATACCAATCACATTCTCCGGCACCGTTTCCGCATCTACTGAAACTATTTTTCCATCTGCACAAAAATAGTCTCCTACCTGCAAAGTATGGTTGATTTTACTTTTATCTTCGATGGTATACATTTTCGCCGTTCCTCCTTCCAGCGTACCTTTAGCTTCATATTCCATCTCACTTACTCCAGAATAAGTACCCTTAATTGAGAATTCCTTCTTCGGATTAACCAAGAAACGGTATGTATCCGTACTTTCCTGATAATAAGGAGTTGCTTGAGTATTGTTCACTGTAAACGAACCGGCTGTTAATGGTAACAAATAATCATCTATACCGCCATTTGTAAAGCTATAGGTCAAATTAGGCATCTTCACTACCGCAAGAGCCATCCGATGTTGCATAGTAAAAGCGATCTGTCCTTTCAAACGATCCCCCTGAACACTACCCGTACTCGTCATCAAATCATATTGTGTATAATTTCCTTCATTTTGTTCACTGCCTATTTTCCAATTGTTGACGTATGTTTCAAAAGGATCCACCTTCGTCGGATCAAAAGTCACATTCGCATTATACGGATAGTATGCATAAAAAGTCATCCGCTGAAATTGTGAACCTTTGTATTCAATAGGATCCCCTCCATCAGTCAATTCCCAATAGCCATCTGTCAGTGTGAATTTCCGATTCTTGATATCCTCTACCACCGTTTCTCCTCTTACCGCAAATATACCGATAGCATCTCCGTTAGAAAATCGGGTAGTATATCCATTCTCTGTAGCACGTGTCTTACCACTTTCGTCCATAAATCCTTCATCAGACACACTAATCTGAAATCCCTGCAAAGAATCCGGTGTTTCTCCGGTGAGTTCTTCATTTTGCGAGCAAGACGCAACTATGGCTGCGCCAGCCAGAAAAAGCATTGATATATAATTATATATTTTCATAAATCTCATGTTTATATTTTTAGCATTTTTATCTATATTAGATTGGTAAACAGATCACTTCACAACAGGCTGTGGAGTTACGGTTTCTTCTGTAATATTCCAACTAGGATTAGTTATCTCTGTTCCAGTTTCAGCTATACTCGGGTCGGATGTTATAGGATCGTGGTTTTCATCCTCCCATCCTATTATTTGCGTTTGTTCTGTAATTGTCAACACATAATTATTGTCCTCGTATTTATTTGTCTTGATGATGTAATTATAAGAAAATCCTGATTTCAATTCTGTCAAGTTAGCAAACTCGGCTTCATAAAGATAACCGTTCATTCTAGCTTGGATAGTTACTTTGCCTTGCACCTTCTGTGGCAGTAAAATAGCTTGTACTGTATAATTATCCTGCTCTCCTATTTTATCCCAATAAATATCATCTTTATCCGTAACAGGGTCTTCACTGACTGTTGTCTCCCCTGTTTTAGGATTAAATGTACCATTATTCTTAAGCCCAATAAGATAACAAGTTATATCTGCCAAGTCCACACCTTCGCCAGCTTGAAACTCCAATCTAATACGACTCATCACATGATTGAATGCTAATGTCACGTTCGGGGTTTGTGATGTAGCCTTCCCTTTGGCAAAAAGAAAATCTATCTTCGCACGTTCTTCTGCTGTAGCTTGATTTTCACTAGCTGTAGTCACTTCTAATGCAGGTTGTTCTTCACCTGATGTACCAGAAAATGGAGCGTATGCCACTACATCATACTCTCCGGAACCTAATACCCAAATTTCTTCTGCATTTCCTCCTTTTGCTGCAAAAAGACCATTGCCCTTGTATTTGTAATGAATATTCACTTGTTCCGTACCACAAGTGATTCCTACCGAGTCTTCTGCCTCCCAGTTTGTTTCCGTAGCTCTTGTAACAAGATTGCTAGCCTCATGATTGTTTATTACTGCACTAAAAGAAACTTTCGCTCCCGTATCACCGGTAAACTGAATATCAGTTTCTTTAATATCGTTGCTACATCCTGCTAAAAGTAGTAAGGCAACAGCAGTTGTGACATAGTTTTTTTTCATACCATGTTTTTTAAAGTTAAACATATTTTTGTTGATTAGTAAAATCGTCGTAAAGTAAAAAAGACAATGGCTGCATTCTTTTCCAACCAGCAATTGAAATAAATGAAGCCTTTTTTTTGTTGTTTTCCATATTCATTAGTTATATCTGTTAAGTTAAACAAAAGTTAGATTCTCTTTTTAAACATAACTACCTGCGCATCAAACGACTACATACAGCTAGCAATCAATTGAGGATAAGATTTGAACAATTAGTACCATTAATATCTTTTTTACCTATTATGAGTTATCCGGTATGCGAATCTTTCTTCGTTCCACTATAGTTATCTTTGCGTTTGACTATAGTTATCCGCAAGGGTAACTATAGTGTACTTTGCGGATAACTATAGTGGAACGAAAAAAGGATAGCGATCGGAATGGAATCGATTAGCAAAAGAAGGAACTAAAAATAGCAGTGAAAAACTATCTATACTATAGCAATTGGTCAAGTACGGCACGGAACACCTTATCGGCATGTTCTTGCATAATCTTAATATAATTAAAGATAGGACGGTTATTTTTCATACTGTGTCCGATACAGTATTCTATTTTTTCAATTTGAATGCCTAAATCATATCCGTGTTGTGCAAATGTCTTTCGGGCGGAATAGTAAGTAACCTTTTTCTTTACCCCCGAAAGTTCTGTTACCTTATTTATATGTCGGAAGACTAAACTATATATT
>ERZ1504370.314-NODE-314-length-14830-cov-3.389509_pt1 | contig 14830 bp, 16 predicted proteins | sample MGYA00574850_ERZ1504370 | MGnify/ENA primary metagenome ERZ1504370 (study PRJEB39906, sample SAMEA3182070) | gut metagenome | biome: human; feature: gut; material: Stool; isolation source: human stools | place: Canada | collected 2011-11-22 ...
CACGGTGAGCGATCTTGCAGAAGATGCAGTCCATTTTCTTACCTCTTACTTCAACGGATCGAAACGACGACGCTTTTCTTCCAGTCCGCTCAAGCCTTCGCGGCGCTCAAGCTCCGCGAGCACGTGCTCCGGACGCAGGTCGTACTGCGAAAGCATGACGAGGGAGTGAAACCACAGGTCTGCCGTTTCGTAAATGATGTCCTTTTTGTTCTCGTCCTTAGCTGCCATCACGCACTCGACCGCCTCTTCGCCGATTTTTTTCAGGACGCCGTCGGGAGCCTTGGAAAAGAGCTTGGCCACATAGCTTTTCTGAGGATCGCTGCCCTTGCGGGACTCAATCACATCGGCCAATGCCGACAAAACCCCCGAAACATCATGATCGGGAAGTTGCGTGCTGACAAGCTCATGATCGGCCATTCGGCCCTCCCCTTGCGCGCGTGCGCATGTGAAAATCGTGCGACAAAAACAAAAAAGCCGCAAACCCGTATTATTGCAGGGAATGCGACTTTTTGTTCTGCCCCGTTCGTTTGAACGCTGCATAAAAATTTGGTGGCGCATCACGGACTCGAACCGCGGACACAAGGATTATGATTCCTCTGCTCTAACCGACTGAGCTAATGCGCCGAGAGATCGGCATTATTCCAAAGCCTCTTGCACTTGTCAAGGGGGTTTCCGAAATTTTTTTCTTTTGCCTCACTTGAAGTACGGCGCAAGCAGATCGTTCACACCGTAGAGCCGCATCAGAGAGAGCATTTTTTCCGGCACGCAACGGATTTCCGGCGTGCGCTGCAAGGACTGAAGCGTACGCACCCACGACATCAGAATCGACACGGACGTCGAATCCACACTCTTGACATTGGAAAAATCAAGAACAGAGTCTCCCGCCTGCGCCGAAGCCAACACCGCCGCCTTCACGGCAACGGCGTTGCCTCGCGTGATCTTTTCCTCACTTAGACGCATTTTGAGCCGCCTGTTCGTTCTTCTCGCGCAGCGTCTTAATCAGGCCATCGATACCGGACTGATTGGCCACGCTCGCAAACTGCGTGCGGTAGTTGTCCACAATCCAAATGCCTTCCACGTCCACGTCAATGATGCGCCATTCACCCTTTACTTTCTTCAGTCGGTAGTTGATGCGCATATCGGGCTTACCCGGAGACACAAGCAGCGTACGAACAATCGCGTCGGTCGCCGTGGGCTTTACTCGATTGGGCGCAAGCTTAAACGTCTGATCCTTGACGGTGGCCAACGCACCGGAATACACGCGGATGAGCTGTTCGCGGAACAAGTCCATGAGCTCCTTGCGTTGCTCCTTGGTAGCCTGACGCCACTTCGGGCCAACAGCCGTGCGTGTCATGCGCTCAAAGTCGACCACCGGCATGATCTGTTCATCGACGAAGCGACGCACGCGTGCAGGATCGGCCTGACTCAACTGAGCGTCCGTACGAATGTCTTCAAGGATCTTGTTGCTGATCTCCACAATCCACTGTTCCGGATCGCCCTTGGCGTCGGCAGCCCATGCTGCAGGGCCCGTAATGGCAGCCAAAACAACCGCCGCCCCCATTGCCGTCAGCAAACGGCGCTTACCGATCATCATATCCAGCATGGCTTTTTACTCCTTTGCTTCAGCGGCCGGCTGCTGCGGCGCTTCTGCAGTATCGGTTGCTTCGTCTTCAAGCTCGTCTTCGAATTCATCTTCCGGGAATTCCAGCGGAGGATTGCCGTCGTAGACCGCGTTGCGGCGAGTCGACAGATAGGCTTCGCGAGCCATCAGATAAGGATCGACCGCGCCCTCGAGAAGATCGGTGGCGGGCATCATGCGCAGGCGATAGTCCATCGCAAACACACCCCAGGCCGCCCATTCGGCCCAACCACCGTCCAGCCAAGTCTGAGGAGCTGTCAGATAGTCAACGCCCAAACTCGGTGCATCGCGCAAGGTCGACGGTCCTAAGAACGGAATCACGAAATAGGGACCGTTGCCGACGCCCCAAACGGCTAACGTCTGCCCAAAGTCCTCTCGGCGAGTGGGCTGGTTGGCTGCAGTACCGGCAACGTCGTACATACCGCCCAGACCCAGCGTCGTATTGATCATCAGGCGGAACAAGCTTACAAGAGCTCCCTCGCCCTTGCCCTGCAATGCGTTGTTGATCGCATTGGCCGGCTCATTGAGGTTCACGTAGATGTTGCCGATGCGTTCGCGCGCGTATTCCGGAACGACAAATTCATAGCCCTTGGCCACCGGACGGTACACATACGTATCGAGCTTCTGGTTGAACGCAAACGTATTTCGGTTCATTGTCTCCCAGGGATCGGACGGATCTTGTCCGGCATTGTCAGGCACGGAAACACACCCGGCCAAGGAAGCAACGGCCGCAAGCACGAGAGCGAACTTTGGCAAAGTTTTCATTTTTATCCTGCTTCTACTTTGCGAATGTCTGTTGTCATAAGGATGAATTATTTGTCGGAGCCGCCTTTTTCAGCAAACTGCAACATGAACTGACTGATCAGGTTTTCGAGTACGACAGCCGACTGAGTCTGCTCGAAACGAGCACCCGGAGCCATGTCTTCATCGGCTCCGCCCGCAGAGATACCGATGTACTGTTCGCCGAGCAGGCCCGACGTCAGAATCTGCGCCGAACTGTCGGCAGGGAACTTGTACTGCGACTCGATGTTGAGCACGACGGTGGCCTGGAAGGAGGCCTGATCAAACTTGATCTCTTTGACGCGTCCCACCACAACACCGGCACTTTTGACGGGAGCACGCGGCTTCAGGCCGCCGATGTTGTCGAAGTTGGCATTGAGCTCATACGTTTTCGCGTTCCAGCTGAAGTTTCCCAGATTCGCCGCCTGCAGCGACACGAAAATCAAGGCCAAAAACCCCAGCAGTACGAAAAGTCCCACACAAAATTCAACTGTCTTGCGTTCCATAGTTTTCACCGAAGTCCGTGGCAAAACCGTTTATCGATTAAGAGAACATAAAGGCCGTCATGATGAAGTCGAGCCCCAAGACCAGGAGCGAACTCACCACCACGGTACGCGTCGTCGCCTGCGAAACCCCTTCGGGCGTCGGGCGCGCAATATAACCCTGAAACAGTGCGATCAACCCGACAGCAATGCCGAAGACCACGCTTTTGATCACGCCGTTGACCACATCCGAGAAAAAGTCCACGCCGTCCTGCATCTGAGACCAGAAGGCGCCGTTATCGGTTCCAATCAGCCCGACACCCACGATCCAGGCACCGATGATGCCAACGGCCGAGAAGATAATGGCAAGCAGCGGCATCGAGATCACCGTGCCCAAGAAACGCGGCACAACAATGCGACGAATCGGATCGACCCCCATCATTTCCATGGCCGCCAACTGTTCGCCTGAGCGCATCAGACCGATTTCGGCCGTAAGCGACGTCCCTGCGCGGCCGGCAAACAACAGCGCCGCCACCACAGGCCCCAATTCACGCATCAATGAGAGCGCCACCATCACGCCGAGCGCCTGATCACTGCCGTAGCGCACCAGTACGTAGTAGCCCTGCAGCCCTAGCACGAAGCCCACGAACAGGCCCGAAACCGAAATGATCGACAGCGAATAGTTACCGATGAAGTGCGTCTGCTGCGCAATCAGATAAAAGCGCGAGAGCGCACCCGGAATATTGCAAAAGACGTGAAACGAAAAAAGCGCCAGACGACCGATCGCTCGAATCTGGCGAATCGAGTAGCGGCCGAGCCAGCAGAAAAATCGCATCAAGATGTTCATGAACGCACCCCGAATTCTTCTTCAACCGACTTGGCCGGATAGTGAAACGCCACCGGACCGTCGGGCAATCCCTTGAGGAACTGGCAAACGTATGGATCGGTCGAAGCCGTGAGTTCCTCGGGCGTTCCCTGCGCAGCAATGCGACCGGCGTTGACCATATAGACGTAGTCGGCAATCTCAAACGTTTCGGCCACATCGTGCGTCACGATAATGGCCGTGGCCTGCAGCGCGTCCGTGAGCTTACGGATGAGCTGCGCAGTGATGCCCATCGAAATCGGATCCAAACCGGCAAATGGCTCGTCATACATGATGAGTGCGGGATCCAGAGCAATGGCGCGCGCCAGAGCAACGCGGCGGGCCATACCACCCGAAATGGCGCTCGGCATCAGATCGGCGGCACCGCGAAGCCCCACGGCATCGAGCTTCATGAGTACCAGGTCGCGAATCATTTCCTCATCGAAGTCAGTCTGCTCGCGCAGCGGAAACGCCACGTTTTCGAATACCGACATATCGGTAAAGAGAGCGCCGAACTGAAACAGCATGCCCATCTTGCGTCGCGCGCGGTACAAGGCTTGCGTATCGGCCGTCGCTACATCGGTGCCGTCGAAGAGAATGCGCCCCTTCTGAGGTCGGATCAAGCCGCCGATGAGCTTTAACAGCGTCGTCTTGCCCATGCCCGAACCGCCCATGATGGCCACAACCTGACCTCTCCCGAATCGGAGCGTCACATCGTTGAGAATCACGCGACCGTTGCCGTAGCTAAACGTCACGTCCTCAATGCTTAAAAACGGATCGGATAAAGACATAGTAACCGGCTGAAAAAAGAGCGCACAAAGCCCTGAACCTGCGTTCATTAACAAAAGCACAGGTGATTATTGCACGAATGAAACCCCTTGCTCGGGCTTCAATCTTCAAAGATCAGGAACGATTTCCTCATGCGCCGTGCGTTGTTCGCATCGCCGTGGGCAAATAGCGAACGGGCCGCGCAATGCCGAGTTCCTTAAGGCGCGGATCATCGGCGGGCACGATCCTGAAGCACAATTCGACCTGTTCGGGCAGCTCGCTTGCGCGGCGCGTCTTCAAGTCGATATAAACCCATTCCGTTGCTGCCACGCAACACAATTTGCCGTTCACCTTCATGGCATAACGGCGCAGACTGGTGCTTGCCGAAAACTCCTGCACCCAGGTATAGACCTCAATGATGTCACCCAGTTTGCAGTCACGAAGATATTCGATCCAGTGCTTGCGCACGACCCAGGCGCCCAGGCCTTCCCTGAAATAGCGCTCGGTGGGCCAGCCCGCGTCCGCGCTGCCCTCGCGCGCGGCCATTTCAAGCCAGCGCATGTAGACGACATTGTTGACGTGGTTGAGTTCGTCAAGGTCCTCAGGCTTGACTTGAACCTCAAACTTAGTAATTCCATCAAACATCACGCACCTGCTTTTTCTTTTTCGACAACCGCGGCGGGAGTCTGAATTGATGCTGTCTCCAAATCCGCTAGCGGATCCGCACAACCGATCAAAGCGCACATATCAGCACTCACCTGGCGGCATAACGCGTGGCGATTTTCACCGCGAAGCGGCTCGAGAATGTGAATTTCCAGATGAAGATCCTCCATCGTCACCACTTTCCACAAGCACTCGAAGAGTCCGACGTCGCCGACGTAGGCGGGCGTCGTCGTCACCTGTCCCTTCGTTTTGTATCGCAGCACCACGGGGATCACCTCGGCATGCCGGCGCACGGCGCCTTCCATCAGATTGCCGTGCATTTTTTTGAGCCCGGTACCATCGGAGGTCGTTCCTTCCGGAAACATCAAAAGATTTCGTCCTTCGTCCAGTGCCTTAGCCATGGCTTCGGCCGTGTTGATGAGAGAACGGCGATTGCCGCGCTCGATAAACACCGTATCAACGGATTTGGCAATAAACCCGAACACGGGCCAACGCGCAATTTCGGCTTTGGCCACAAAAGCGGAAGGGAACACGCAATTGAGAGCAAAGATATCCAAAAACGAAACGTGGTTGGCCACGATCAGGCGCCCGATCTGGCCGGGTGTGCGTCCGCTGTCCCGAACGCGCGCGTCCCCGTTGTACTGTCCGAAAACGTCGACCTTGACACCGAGCCATCGCAGAATGCGGGCCGACCAACGCCGAATGATGCGGCCTTTACCCTCGGGAGTCGAAAACGGAAACACCCCGAAAATGAGGACAAAGCAACACACGATGTATACAAAGACGGCGGCAAAGCGGGCCGCACCGATCAGCACTTGCATCTTTTTGTACCTTTACGGAATTTCAATGTCCTGCGGCTGACGCTCGGGCGAACCTTCGTCAAACCACTGCTGAAGAATGACGGCGGCCGACTTGTCGTCAAACGCCCCCGTTCCGTCATCAACCACAACCGACGAAAAGCGTTCATCGGTCATATAAACCGGAAGTTTCGTTCGACCGTAGAGGCGCTTGGCAAAATTCAAAGCCATGCGCGTAGCAGGCTCTGAGGATCCGTCTCGCTGTGTGGGCAGTCCCACAACGAAAGCCGACGGCTCCCACTGAGCCACCAGATCCGCAACAGCCTGCCATTTGGCATCCTTTCCGGCTGCGGCCTGAATGATGCACAGCGGCCGCGCCGAGCCCGTGAGCGTTGAACCGACGGCCACCCCGATCCGCTTTTCACCGAAATCAAACCCTAAAACGGTGCCTTCAACCATATTTTCAATTCATCATTGACAATGACCGCCGTAGCGGCCCAAGGCCCTTCATTTTATCTGACCGCCAGAAGACCGCCTGCGTGAGCTGGCGGATGTTGGTTGGCTGGAAGAAGGACGATTCCAGTCTTTGGTTGTCTGAATCACCGGCCCAGACGCCAGAAGACCGCCTGCGTGAGCTGGCGGATGTTGGTTGGCTGGAAGAAGGACGATTCCAGTCTTTGGTTGTCTGAATCACCGGCCCAGACTTTGCAGCAGGCACTCAAGGATCTTGACCGCGGACTGATGCGCTCGGGAATATTTTGAGGAAGAGCCGGGCGGGCTCGGATCGTCTGTGAAGTGAATCCCGTTAGAGATCAGCAACAGAAACCTATCTGCAGCAGGCAATGCCTGCCAGCAGCCCCCCGACGTGAGTCGGTGGGAGGATGTCAATTTGGTTTGGCCCGTTGCGTTTATCATGAGACTGTTTTTCCGTTTATGTTTGTGAGAAGACACATCATGGTTGAAAACGTTCTTCAGAAACTCTGCGAAAAATTCGATGCGGGGCAAGCCCGCTACCGCGTCGTTCACCACCCCGCAGGCGATCGATCCAGCGAATCGGTTGCCAAAGTGCGTGGTACCGAGGTAGGACAAGGCGCTAAGGCGTTGGTATGCATGGCCAAAGGTAACGGCGTCAAGCAGTACGTCCTGGCGGTGCTGCCGGCCGATCAGCAAGCCGACCTTAAAAAGCTCGCGCAAGCTCTGGGCGCTACCCGAGCAGGCCTTTGCAGTCCTGAAGAAGTGCTGGACCTCACCGGCTGCATCCTGGGGGCCGTACCTCCGGTCGCATTGCACGAAAAACTTCTCAACGTAGCCGACCCTACTCTCTTTACTCGTTACGAAGAGCTCGCCTTCAACGCCGGCGCGCGTGACGTCTCCATCATCATCAATACGGAAGACTTCCACCGCATCGTGGCTCCAAAAGAAATTTCTTTCATCAAAGCTTCCGAAGCCACTGAAATTGCTTAGAATTTCCGCCCCTTTCGAAATTCCTCGAAGGGGCGTCAAATTCTCTTTTCAGTGTCAAATGCCGCACATTGATTTTGCTTCCATCCTGAGCTCGGCGCTCACTCCCATTACCTTGATTTCTGGCGTGGGGCTATTGCTCATGGCCATGTCGGCCCGCTACGCGCAAGCTTGCGACCGCGTCCGAGAAAATCTTCGCCAGCAAGGTCGTTCACCTGACTTTGATCCGGGAATCGAAGAACGTCTGATCCTCAACTATCACCGTGCCGAACTGCTCCGCAAGGCGATTCTCTTCGTGGTTCTTTCGGCAGCCAGTTCCGGCCTGCTCATTCTGGCTTCGACGCTCGAAGGCATGTTCGGAGTCGACCTTCTGGTCGCCAAACACATTCTGCTGCTGTGCTGCGTCGGCCTGATCGTCATCTCCACCATCTTCTTTGCGCTTGAAGTGACCACGTCTCTCAAAGCGTTGGCTCTGCGCAAAGAACAGGAAAGCGCCATCCGCCGCCGTCGTTTCACCAACTAATTTGCCCGATTTGCCATGAATCACATCGACTTTACGCTGATCCTCAGCTCGGCCCTTACGCCGATCACACTCATCTCGGGTGTCGGTCTTTTGCTTTTGACGATGTCGGCCCGCTACGACCACACGACCGCACGCGTTCGTCAGCTTCTGCACGCCGATGAAATGACGGGCGGCACCGACCCGCACCTGGCCGAAGCCATCGAGCTCATCTTTCACCGCGCGGAATTGCTCCGCAAGGCAATTCTTTTTGTGGTGCTGTCGGCCGCCTGTGCGGGTCTACTCGTGCTGACAAGCACGCTTGGCGCCATTTTCGATCTCGATCTCGACACTGCCAAGCACGTTTTCCTGCTCGCATCGGTAGCCATGATCGTCATCTCCACGGCGTATTTCTCGCTGGAAGTTGGCACCTCGCTTAAAGCCTTGGGCATCAGCGTGCACCACTAAAAGGAAAAGGCGTCCGAAAGCGCCTTTTCCTTGATTCCAAATTACGCTTACGCGGAAGTCTTTTCCGCATCAGGAGCCGGTTCTGCAGGCTTGCTCTCTTCGGCCGCCTTGGGTGCAGCCTTGCGCACAGCCGGCTTTTTAACGGCCGTCTTGCGTGCCGCAGGTTTCTTGACCGCAGGTTTCTTTGCGGAAGCCGCTTGCTGCGTTTCGGCAGCACTAACCGTCTTTTTCGCCGCAGTGCGTTTTACCGTGGTTTTGCGAGGTGCGGGCTTGACGGCAGGTGCCGGTTCTTCGGTCTTCTGATTTGCGTCAACGAGTTTTTCGACCGCGCTCTGCACTACCTCTTTCGATTCGATAGGCTTGGTCGCCGATTTCTTAGGTGCGGCCTTTTTCGCAGCAGGCTTTTTCGCAACAGGTTTCTCCGTTTTTCCTTCTGCGGAGGATTCCGCTGCAGCCTGCTTGATAGCCGTGCGGCGAGCCGTCTTCTTTGCCGTCGTAGTCTTCTTTGCGGGTTTCTTTGCCGCCTTCTTCTGCTTTGCCTGTTCCTGCAGGAACGCAACCGCTTCCGGGTTATCCTTCAGGAAAGTAAAGAGCGCCATACGACTGCGGCGCACGTCCGCGGCTTTCTCAAACTTGCCCTGCAACAACTGAATGGCGGCGCTGACGGTGAATTCCTTAAGAATGGCAGCCATTTGTTTTTCAACATCGGGTTCTGCAGGCGTCGGTGCGGAAACTGCAGCATCGGACTTGGTTGCGGGCACATCCACGGCCTTGACGGGAACGGGGCGTTCGGAGGCCGGCGGCTCGTCAATATTCACTGTTTTGACCGGCGCTTCACCTTCGGGCCGCATCGTTGTCCATTCGTAATTGAGCGCCTTGCGGCTTTTTGCCATGCTTCGTTTGCCAAGCCATTCAAAAAAACCTCTGATCTTCTGCAAAATCATCTTTATCTCCTCGGTTTGCAGGATCTGCCCTCAATCCACGTCAAAAGCACCCGCACTTTCCTTTAAGCGCAGGTCATCTGTTTGAGTCTACACCACGACCGCCGAGCATACGGGCATCGCATGAAATTTCACGCCAAAAATCCAACGCGACCCCCTCTGTGAGGCTTTTTTGACACAGACTCTCAGTTCGCGAGCTTTTCAAAAGCCTGCTGCAAGTCGGCAATCAAGTCTTTAGGATCTTCCAGACCTACGGCCACGCGAACCATGCGATTGAAAGGAGAGTTTCGTTCGGTCCGCTTGCCGTAACCGGGAATCAGCAAACTCTCGAAGCCGCCCCAGGAATAGCCGCGGCCGAAAATTTTGAGCGCATCGATCATAGGCGCAAGCTTGCCGTCGTATTCGGGTTTGAAGACCACCGAAAAGAGCGTCGTGCCGCCCGTAAAGTCACGCTTGAAAATCGCATGATCCGGATGGCTTTCCAACACCGGCCAGAGCACCCTTTCGACTTCAGAACGATTCTGAAGCCAGTCGACCACCAGCTTGGCGTTTTCAAACGCTGCTTCAATGCGCGCCTTCATCGTATGCAGTCCGCGGTAGGCTACATACACATCGTCGGGCGTTGCGGTTTGCCCCATCGTCGTCACGGCATCAAACACCTTGGGCCAAGCCTTCTCGTTGCAGCACACCACTCCCATCAGGATGTCGGAATGGCCTGCGATGTATTTGGTGGCGGCATGCACGACAACATCGACGCCAACAGCCAAAGGCTTGAAGTAAAGCGGCGTTGCCCACGTGTTGTCGATCACGCTCCAGACGCCATGCTCCTTGCACTTGGCGGCGATTGCCGGCACGTCGGGCAATTCAAAGCTGTGCGAACCCGGCGTTTCCATCACCAGCAAGGTCGTGTTGGATTTGAATTTCTCCTCAATGGCCGCACCGATATAGGGGTCGAAAAATTCCACTTCCACGCCCATCTTCGTGAGAATCTTTTCGGCAAAGTCACGCGTGGGGCCGTAAATGGTGTCCATGAAAAGCGCATGGCAGCCCGAATGCACAAACGCAAAAAGCGGCGTGGTCGTGCTCGCCAACCCCGAAGCGAACGCCCAGACGCCTGCCGCGCCCTCAAGCGTTTTCATCGCATCGTAAAAAGCCTTGTGCGTTTCCGTGCCCCAGATGCCGTACGTAGGCACATCCTCGATCAACTGATTACGGTGCTCTTCACGCTCGATCATGTCCTTGACAGATTCATGCAGCACGGTCGAGCCTTTCACAATCGGAGGATTGACGAAGCGGTGTTCCTTATTGCGATGCCGCCCGGCATGCACCAGAACCGTTGCAGGCCCGGCCTGCTTGTAATCGATCGAGTCGCTCATAAGTTTTCCTTGTATTCGATACGCCGACTATGCTACCGAAACAAACGCCTACGCGCTCTTTCCGGGGGCAACATATTCGCGAATGATTTGAAGCACTTCGCGGCCGTAACGCGCGAGCTTCACTTCCCCCACGCCCGAGGCTTGTGCGAGCTGCCCGCTGTTGATCGGACGCAGACGAACGATGTCTTCGAGCGTCGCATCATTAAAAACCTGATAAGGCAGTTTGCCGGTTTCGTTGGCTTTTTCCCGTCGCCACTGCTTTAGGCGCTCGAAAATCACCAGGTCTTCGCCCGTGAGTTCCTCAAAGATGCGGCGGCGCCGCTTAGTCGCTTTCTGCGTGCTGCGAATGAAAATCTGTTCTTCGCCTTTCAAAAGTCCTCTTGCCTGTCCGAGCGTCAGTCCGCCCATGTTCAGCGCTTCCACGCGCACGATGTCGCGGGCGATGAGCTGGCGCAGAATGCGCCGCCACTCCTCGGCCGAAAGATGCTTGCCGATGCCGAAGGTTGAAAGCTTGTCGTGGCCGTTTAACAGAATGCGGTCGGTGGCTTCGCCTTGGAGCACCTGCACGATGTAGTTGGCGCCGAAAGCCGTGCCGCCCGCCTGATTGACGCGCCAAATGCAGCTCACCAAACGTTTGGCGTCTTCGGTGACTTCGTGCATCTTGGGCGGCTCCAGACAGTTGTCGCAGTTGCCGCAGGGGCCGGATTCCTCGCCAAAATATCTCAGAATCATCTGACGCCGGCAGCCTGCGGTTTCTGCCAGTGCCAGCATGGCCTCAAGCTTGGTGCGGGTAAGCCGCGCGTACATTTCGTCGCCTCCGCCCATCTCCATGAGTCGGCGCTGATTGACCGCGTCGATCAAACCGTAGGCCATCCACGCGTCGGCCGGTTTTCCATCCCGCCCGGCGCGTCCCGTTTCCTGGAAGTAGTTTTCAATGCTTTTGGGCATATCCAGGTGCGCCACGAAACGCACGTCGGGCTTGTCGATGCCCATGCCAAAGGCAATCGTTGCCACCATCACCACGCCGTCTTCACGCAGAAACGTTTCGAGATTGGCAGTGCGATCCTCATGACTCATGCCGCCGTGATATGCGAGCGCACGAATGCCATGATTGCACAGCGTATTGGCCACATCCTCGGTCGTTGCGCGGTACATGCAGTAGACAATGCCCGTGTCGCCGGCGTGCTCTTCCTTGATGAAGTCGACAAGCTCGCGAAGCGTTTCGGCGGGGTTGCCCTTTTCGGCCACGCGGTAACGGATGTTGGGGCGATCGAAACTCGCGACGAATTCCTTGGGATCGATCAAAAGCTTTTCGACGATTTCGCGGCGCGTATTAAGGTCAGCCGTGGCCGTGAGCGCCACGCGCGGCACTTCGGGCCATAGTTCGCGAAGAATCGAGAGCGCGCCGTATTCTGGGCGAAAGTCGTGCCCCCACATCGAGACGCAATGCGCTTCGTCAATCGCAAAAAGCCCGATCTTGATGCGCTTTAAGAGTTCGATCGTTGCGGGCATCACCAAGCGTTCGGGAGCAACATAAAGAAGCTTTATGCTTCCTGCGGCAAGCTGGCGTTGCACATCGCGCTGCTGAGGCCAGCTCAGTGCGGAATTGAGATAGGCTGCCGAAATGCCCAACTCTTCGAGTCCGGCTACCTGATCGGCCATAAGCGCGATCAGAGGAGACACGACGATCGTCACGCCCTCACGCATGAGTGCCGGAATCTGATAGCACAAGCTCTTTCCGCCGCCCGTGGGCATCAGAACAAGCGCATCGCGCCCCTGCGCCAGCGTTTCGATCACGTCGGCCTGAAAGCCGCGAAAGTCATGCAGCCCGAACACCCTATGAAGAATGTCCTGAGCGCACGTCAAGGTTGAGCTCACCGAATCAGCCAAAACCGTCTCACCACAAAAAGCGGCACGTCCCGTATCGAGTCGTGCCGCACGAATCGCTAACAGCTGCGGATTTTAGCGTTTTGCGCTCGTCAGATGTCCTTCAGTGCTTCCTGCACTTCGGCCTGGCGCTGTTCCTTGAATCGCTCATAGCGCATGCAGGCCGCGGCCGTAAAGAGCGCGTCCGAAGAGGAATTGAGCGCCGTTTCACAGGAGTCCTGCACCACGCCAATCACAAAGCCCACAGCCACCACCTGCATGGCGATGGTACTGTCCAGCCCAAAGAGCGAGCATGCAAGCGGAATGAGCATGAGAGAACCCCCGGGCACACCCGCTGCGCCGCAGGCACAAAGGCTCGCAACCACGCACAAAAGGATGGCGGTGGGAATGTCCACCGACACGCCCATCGTGTAGGCCGCCGACAGACTCAAAATCGTAATCGTGATGGCCGCACCGGCCATATTGATCGTGGCGCCGAGCGGAATCGAAAGCAGATAGATGCTTTCGTCAAGACCCAAGCGCTTGCAAAGATTGATGTTGACGGGGATGTTGGCCGCAGAAGAGCGCGTAAAGAACGCCGTGATGCCGGACTCGCGAAGCGTCTGGAAAGTAAGCGGGTACGGGTTTTTGCGGATGCAGACCCAAACGATCAGAGGATTGAGTACCAACGCCACAAAGAGCATGCTGCCCACGAGCAAAACCAGAAGCTGCGCGTAGTTCACAAGCAATCCGAGGCCCTCGGTCGCGAAGGTGCTCGCCACCAAACCGAAGATGCCGATCGGCGCGCAGCGGATCACAATGCGCACGATGAATTCCACGCCGTCGGAGATGTCGTTCATCACCAGACGTGTCGTATCGCTTGCCTTACGGATGGCAATGCCCAGACCGATAGCCCAGAAGAGGATGCAGATGTAGTTACCCTGCATCAACGCCTTCACGGGATTGTCCACCACGCTATAGACCAAATTCTGAAGCACTTCGCCGATGCCTCCGGGGGTCGCCACTTCCTTGGCGTCCGAAATCAGGTTCACCGACACAGGAAACAGGAAGAAGGAGATCACGGCCGTGGTGGCAGCAGCGAAGGTACCTACAAGATAGAGCACCAGAATCGGACGCATGTGTGCCGCCGTGCCCGACTGATGGTTGGCAATGGCAGCCGCAACAAGAACGAAGACGAGCACCGGGGCCACGGCCTTCAAGGCCGACACAAAAAGGCCCCCCAGAATGCCCACGGACTTAGCTGCGCCCGGAGCAACGAGGGCCAGAAGGATGCCAAGCACCAAAGCAATCACGATTTGCTTAACCAAACTGCCACCCAGGATCAGCGGCATGGCTCGATGCATCAGACGTCGAGGTTTTGAATTCATTCGAAAGACTCCCAGCAAATATTTGTTTCCGTATTGTGACAATTCGAAGACAAAAAGGCTCTAAGCAATAAGTCTCAAACGGCTCATTTCGTATCAATCGATTGCACTTTTTATCTGCGTTTCAATCCGCTTTGACTGCCCGCACAACAAAATCGGTCACCAAAATCTCGCCGGTTTTCGGATCCGCAAGTGTCTTCAGGACCGTGCTCTGCGTCTGTGCCCCCAGTTCGGAAAGCGTTTTGACATCCCAATCCGGACGCATCCGGCAGCTCAGCGGAAGCCTTGCCGCAATATCGTCGATCACGCGGGCGTCCACTCCGAGCATCTGATGATCGCTTCGCTCTTCCCAGGCTTTGTGTACCCGCGCGTAACGTTCATCGAAAAGATAACGGTAGTGATTGCCGTCAAAGATAAGCAATAAGCCGCCAGGTTTTAACACGCGCAGCCACTCTCTGTATGCCGTTTGAGGCATCTCGAGATTCCAGACGAGATTGCGCGAGCAGACACAATCAAACGTGTTATCGGCAAAGGGAAGAATCTGCGCGTCGCCGAGTACCGCATCAATGTACGCGCCCATAACGTTTGCTCGCTCTCGGGCCTTTTTGAGCATCTCGGCGCTTGCGTCAAAAGCCGTGACGGCAAACCCCGCCTTGGCGAGCAACACCGAGAAAAAACCCGGTCCGCAACCAACGTCAAGCACCGACCCCTCGGGAACAACCGATTCAAACCATGGCAGATACACGTCCTGAAGCGATTCCTTGAATTCGTCATCGACCTGAAGCGCGTAGCCCTGCGCGCGCTGATCCCAATACCTGTCTCTTATACACATCTGACGCTGCC
>ERZ1504370.343-NODE-343-length-14127-cov-4.502629_pt1 | contig 14127 bp, 6 predicted proteins | sample MGYA00574850_ERZ1504370 | MGnify/ENA primary metagenome ERZ1504370 (study PRJEB39906, sample SAMEA3182070) | gut metagenome | biome: human; feature: gut; material: Stool; isolation source: human stools | place: Canada | collected 2011-11-22 ...
AAAGATGCCGTTTTACAGATTACGTATATTGGGTATGTTTCTCAAGAAGTGAAAGTTTCTGGAAAGAAAGAACTTAATGTTGTATTAAAGGAAGATACTGAAACTTTGGAAGAGGTAGTAGTCGTAGGATACGGTGTACAAAAAAAGGCCAACCTGACAGGAGCAGTAAGCAGTGTAAAAATGGATGAAATATTGGGGGATCGGCCTGTTACTTCGGTAAGTAATGTACTGATGGGAGCAATGCCGGGATTGCAAGTAACAGGTACATCAGGCCAACCCGGTGCTGAAATGTCTTTCAATATCCGGGGAGTAAACAGCATCAATGAAGGTGCCCCGCTCGTATTAGTTGACAATGTAGAGATGGACATAAATATGCTGGATCCTAATGATATTGAATCTATCTCTGTATTGAAAGATGCCGCATCATCGGCTATTTACGGTGCACGCGCTGCATTCGGAGTTATCCTAGTCACCACTAAAAAGGGAATGAAAGACACTCGCTTCTCTATCAACTACTCTAATAACTTCTCATTCAGTAAGCCTAGTAATTTACCCCACAAAGCAACTCCGTTACAAACAGTACAAGCTTATAAAGATATGGGAACAGTATCATATCAAACAGGACAAAATGTAGATACCTGGTTGGAGTTATTGAAAGAATATGATACTAATTCAGGCAATTATCCTGACGGTTATGCCGTAGTAGACGGACTTCGATACAGTTTACAAGAAACGGATCTCTTAAACGATATGATGGAAACAGGTTTTCAACAAACACATAATATTTCTGTTGGAGGAGGTAATAAATCAATATCTTACAGAATGTCAGCTGGGATGGTGGATCAAAACGGAATTCTTGTTACAGATAAAGACTCATACAAACGTTATAATATATCATCTTACATCCGTTCCGATATTCATTCCTGGATTACTCCGGAATTAGACATCAAATATGCGAATTCACATTCAGAACTTCCCTATACTTCAGCTTCTTATGGTATTTGGGGAGCAGCAGTAGCCTTTCCATCTTATTTTCCATTAGGTAATATGGAACTGGATGGTGAAATCTTGCCTATCAATACTCCTCATAATTTCATTAATCTGTCAGCACCTAAAGAAAATGACAGAAACGACTTACGCATCTTTGGCAAGCTGACTATTACTCCGTTCAAAGATCTGAAAATAATCGGTGAATATACATTTAATAGAAAGACTAGAGAAATCACAACTTTCGATAAGAAATTTAATTATGCTCACGGAGCTAACTTCCGCAAGGAACAGTCTGTTTCAAATTCGAAATATGAAATAGAAAATCGGGCGACCAATTATAATGCTTTTAATGTATATGCCAATTACAACAAAACATTAGGCCAACATGACATTGGAATTATGGCTGGTTTCAATCAGGAAAGCAATGCCTATAAGATGATGAAAGCGTCACGCACAGATATGATTAACGAAGATTTACCCTCATTATCACAAGCTACAGGAGATTATAAAAACAGTGATGAATTTGAGGAATACCATGTCAGAGGAGTATTCTATAGGATAAATTACTCTTATGCCGGTAAATATTTACTCGAAACAAACGGGCGTTATGATGGTTCTTCGAAATTCCCTAAAGAAAATCGTTTCGGCTTCTTTCCTTCTGTTTCCGTAGGCTGGCGTGTCAGTGAAGAGCAATTTATGGAATGGAGTAAAGTTTTTCTTTCTAACTTAAAATTGAGAGGTTCTTATGGTAATATCGGTAATCAAAGTATAGAACCTTATGCTTTTATTCCTGGCATGGATTCTCCATTGGCTAATTGGGTTGTAAACGGACAAGCTACTACAACATTGGCCCCTCCAGCTCTAGTCAGCAATAGTTTCACTTGGGAAAAAGTTAGTACTTTGGATTTCGGGTTTGACCTAGGGCTGTTTAATAACCGCCTAAATGTTGTATTTGATTGGTACCAACGGGATACAAAAGGAATGTTGGCTCCAGGTATGGAACTTCCAGGAGTATTGGGTGCCAAAGCCCCATTACAAAACTCTGCCGATTTACGCGCCAAAGGTTGGGAAATATCCTTGGATTGGAATGACCGTATCGGCAATGTGCAATATTATTTAGGTTTTAACCTATATGACTCGCGTACGAAAATCACAAAATACGACAATGAGGTAGGCTTACTAGGAAAAGATTCGGATGGCAATCTGATTTACCGAAAAGGAATGGAATTAGGTGAAATATGGGGGTATACTACAGACCGCTTATATACTACCGAAGATTTTGACAGTCAAGGAAAGTTAAAAAACAATATTCCCAAAATGGAAGGTTATAATCCCAATCCGGGAGATATACTTTATGTGGATTTTGATGGAAATGGTATTATAAACAATGGTAAAAACACGTCAAACGAACCAGGCGATACTCATATTATCGGTAATGATACTCGCAGATATCAGTACGGAATTCGTGGTGGCGCAGCATGGAAAGGTATTTCATTGTCATTTATTTTACAAGGAGTCGGCAAACGGGATCTTTGGCTTATGAATGAGCTATTCTATCCACATTACGATGCTTACTCAACTTTGTTTGACTCTCAATTGAATTACTGGACTCCAGAACATACAAATAGTTATTTTCCACGTTTATATGAAAAGGCAGAAGGAAATACTAAAGCCAATCAAAAAACACAAACCCGTTTTTTGCAAAATGGGGCGTATTTGAGCATACGCAATATCAGTTTATCATATACCTTCCCCATAAAACTGATCAAGCCACTGGGTATTACTAACTTATCAGTATTTTTTAGTGGAGAAAACCTCTTTACATTTGATCATCTGCCCAAAGGGATAGATGCTGAACGTGTAGTAACAGACAATTTGGGACAACGTGGATTTACTTATCCTTATATGCGTCAATTCTCATTTGGTATTAATTTAAGTTTATAATAAAAGCTGACATTATGAAAAAATATATAGTAGGAGTAGGACTCTTCCTGTTGATGAATTCTTGTTTAAATAATGATTTTATGGAGGTATATCCCAAAGATCAACAAACGGAATTAACCTCTTTCCGATCATATGAAAACTTCAAGACTTACGCTTGGGGACTGTATAACGTCTTTTTCGGCTATGCATATAAAACAGGACAAACTGATGAGATTTTTAAAGGAGATTATGAAGCTGACAATATGATCAAGCATGTCTCAGGCAATGAAAGTCAATGGGCGTATCAGAAAGCTAAGGTACCTGCGTCTTCTGATTCATGGGACTATGAATATATCCGCCGGGTGAATTTAATGTTGGACAATATAGACCAGTCATCCATGAATGATGCAGAAAAAGCACATTGGAGAAGTGTTGGATATTTTTTTCGCGCTTATAAATATTTTAAAATGCTATCTCTATATGGAGATTTACCATGGGTAGAACATGCTTTATCAGAAGACAGCGAGGAACTATATTCCCCTAGAGACCCACGGGATGTTGTAGCCCAAAATATTCTGAATAACTTGAAATATGCAGAAGAACATATCAAGGTAGACGGAGATGGCAATAATACGATCAATCGAGCTGTAGTACAATCATTAATTTCCCGTTTTTGTTTATTTGAAGGTACATGGAGAAAATATCATGCCCTACAAAATGCCACAACCTATTTAGAAGAATGTACACGGGCTTCCAAGGAAGTCATGAATAAATATACTACCCTACATCCCAACTATGAAGAACTTTTCAACTCAGAGTCTTTAGATGGCATAAATGGAATTATTCTATACAAAGAGTATGCTACCAGCCAGCTATGCCATGGGCTCACACGTATGGTAAGAACCGGCGAATCACAAATAGAAGCAACCAAAGATGCTGTAGACAGTTATTTGTGCAGTGACGGACATCCTATCAAAAACAGTTCCACATACGGAGGTGATAAAGATGTATATGCACAGTTCCGCAACCGGGATTATCGTTTATATCACACAGTATGTCCTCCCTATATGGTAAGTCTAGCAAGTGCCTCTACCACTCAATGGAAGTTCACAGACAATCCCTCTGAACGTGAATATATTGACTTGATGGCAACAATTTCTAAAGAAACTTATCACCGGTTGCCGACATCTAATTTCAAAGGTTTTATAACCAAAGGGCAACCTCATTTCAAAAATGTCAATTGGGGACAGGGATGGAATGCCAGCCAAATGGGTTTCTGGGTATGGAAATACTATAATACTCATACCGATGCCAGCACTGCCAATGGAGTTTGTACTACAGACGCTCCCCTATTCAGACTCGGTGAGATACTGTTGAATTATGCCGAAGCAATGTATGAACTAGGGCAATTCGATCAATCTATAGCAGATGAAACTATTAATAAACTGAGAAAACGTGCTCACGTGGCCGATATGGTCTTGACAGATATTACCACAGATTTTGATCCTGACAGAGATCAAGATGTAAATCCGTTACTATGGGAAATCCGCCGTGAACGCCGCGTTGAATTAATGGGTGAAGGAACTCGTTTGGACGATTTACGCCGCTGGAAAAAAGGACATTACGTAGACAAACAACCTACTGGGGTCTATTTAAAAAATGCAAGTGAATTTAATGTAAAAGTTATGAATGGTCCCTCCAACAATGAAGGATATGTATATTATTTTGAGAAACCCCTAGGATGGTTGGAACATTACTATCTAAATCCAATTCCTCTAAATCAATTGGCACTCAATCCTGCTCTAGAACAAAATTCTGGATGGGAAAACAATAAATAAAATTATGCAGTTAAAATATACTTTGTTTTCAAGCATTTCAATGCTTGCCTTCTCTTCTCTGTCTGTATTTTCACAGACAGAGAAAATGAACGTTCTATTCTTGATGGCAGACGATATGCGCCCTGAGTTAGGATGCTATGGAGTAAAAGAAGTAAAGACCCCCAATATCGATCGTTTTGCCGCCAGCGGGTTATTATTTCAGAACGCTTACTGTAATATCCCAGTAAGTGGAGCTTCACGCGCCAGCTTATTGACAGGAGTGTATCCACACTATCCAGATCGCTTTGTCAACTATTCCGCTTATGCCAGCAAAGATTGCCCAACCGCAATTCCGATATCAAGATGGTTTACATCACATGGCTATTACACAATCTCAAACGGCAAGGTTTTCCACCATCTTTCAGATCATGCTAATTCATGGAGTGAACCTCCTTACCGTAAACATCCCGACGGATATGATGTATATTGGGCAGAATACAATAAATGGGAATTATGGATGAATGAAGTCTCCGCACGAACTATCAATCCCAAAACAATGCGAGGGCCTTTTTGTGAGTGGGCTGAAGTACCTGACACCGCTTATGATGACGGAAAACTGGCATTAAAAGCCATTGCAGACTTAAAACGTTTAAAAGAACAAGGAAAACCTTTCTTTATGGCATGTGGATTTTGGAAGCCACATTTACCTTTTAATGCCCCTAAAAAATATTGGGATTTATATGACCGAGAGAAAATTCCAGTTGCCAATAATCGTTTTCGCCCTGCAGGCTTGCCGGATGAAGTTAAAAACTCTGGAGAAATCTATGCTTACGCACGTACTACCACAGCAGATGATATCTATTTTCAGAAAGAAGCCAAACACGGATATTATGCCTGTTTAAGCTATGTTGACGCCCAAATAGGAAAAGTGCTGGATGCCCTGGATGAGCTAGGTTTAGCAAATAATACCATCGTTGTATTACTAGGAGACCATGGCTGGCATCTAGGGGAACACAACTTTCTCGGTAAGCATAATTTAATGGATCGTTCTACTCACGTTCCTTTAATTGTACGTGTTCCCGGATTGAAAAAAGGAAAAACTAAGTCCATGGTAGAATTCGTAGATTTATATCCAACACTATGTGAACTTTGTCATTTGCCCATACCAAAGAATCAATTAAATGGCACTAGTTTTGTTCCTATTTTAACAAATTTAAAAGCAAAAATAAAAGACCAAGTATATATCCAATGGGAAGGGGGAGACAATGCTGTTAGCAATAGATACAACTATGCGGAATGGAAACAAAAAGAAAAGATTCATTCCCGAATGTTGTTTGACCATCACATAGATCCAGAAGAAAATAAGAACAGGGTCAACGAACGAAAGTATAGAAGCGAAATTAATAAGCTCTCTTCATTTTTAAAGGCTAAAAAAGAAACTTTAATGAAATCACAATGAAAAAACTTTCTGGTTTACCCGCGCTAACCACCGAGATTAGATTATAACTGAAAGACATTTGACGATTGTTTTTTGTAAAATAAGAAGTGATAGGCATATTTTAGTGAGAGAATATACTTCAACCAGTATATCTTTCACTAAAATATCATCGGAAACTGTTTATCATTATTCCTCTAAAATAATCACCACACAAACCGTCATACTCAATTATGCCGGGAATTCATATACGCCTTCACCTGCTCACTAATCTGCTTCATCCCTTTCACCGAAGGATGGCCGCTCATCTTATCAAGCTCTTTCAATTCGATGCAATCGATCTGATAATGTTTGCAAATTGTTCTGACTGATTCAGTTATCTCGTTTCCCAAACCATCATTCAACAAAAAATAAATCTCCACATTAGGATAATAATCAATCATTGTATCCAGCATATAAGCCATAGCAGGGCGGAAAGAATATAAATCTTTTTTGGACCAATCCGCATACTGATACTCTCCTAAAGGTGATTTCGCCCAATAATCATTAGTCGCGCCAAAAATAAAAATAATATCAGGACAGCCCAACGCCTTCATCCGGGTGATAAAAGAACGGTCGCTATAATCCTCCGAACGATAACCGGTATGGCAAATAGTAGCACCGGAAAACGAATTATTCACACAAAGACGGTAGTTGTTCTCCTTAATAAACTGATGCCACCAAGTATTACGTACAGAAACCATATCCGTCTTTCTCCCTTCAGGAGGTGTCTTCAGATACCATACAAAATTAGTATCGGGTTGAACATATCCTTCGAAAGTGGAATAAGAATCTCCCAAGATAGAAACTGATTTCAAACCTTGAGCAATGCCTAAATGACAAAATAATGTACAAAACAGCAGAGTTATAATATACTTCTTCATAGGTATTTGATTATTTCGCTTTCAAATATACATCATATTTTGATTTAACACCTATAAAAATAACCTTTTTCTTCTATTTACAGACAAACAAGAAAACATCGATCTGCTTCATAAAAATAAGAACAAATCCGATGGTTACAAATCCTATCTACAAACGTCATTACTTATAAGCCGTAAAATGGAGGCCATTTAACTTTTAAAAGACTAAGTATGACAAGAAACGCTTTTTGGGGACTGTGTATCGGATTATGTCTGGCGGGTACGCAAGCCATCGCTCAAAAGATGGAAAGCAAAAGTATCAAAACGACTGATAAAACAGATAGTATATCATTCCATATCGATGGAATCACCGAAGGAGAAACTTTATTTACTGTTATCGGAGGACCTGAAGCCCCCGTTATCAACGCAGGAATGCCAGGTACAGAAGGGATTCAAGGAGGATTTGAAGGAGGCTCTATCGTAAAAATAAAAGGTACTTATCACATGTTTCCTACCGAACGCGCCGGTGTGAAAGGGATGCCTGCCTATCACGACAGAGTAAAGACACGTATAGGACACTGGACCAGCACTGATGGTGTTCACTGGACACGCCAATCCACTATATTGGAATCAAGCGGTGTCTATGCATTGGTACATGAAGACAATCCCATGAATGACCGCCGTTCCGCCATCTGGTCTTATATGCCTGTATTCAGCGAGGAAAACAACCGATGGTACGGATTTTATCTGGCCTACACCACAGATAAAGAAATTGCACCCAATCATTCTTTCGGCCGCATCTGGAGATGTGAATCCGAAAAGGAAGGTCTAGAAGGAATAGGCGGTCCTTACCGAGATATGGGAATCATTATAGAACCGGGACTGGACTCCCAACTTTGGGAAGGACGGCAAGGGGTCGCTTCTTTCTTCCCATATAAAGTGGATAAAGGCTGGAATGCGTTTATCAGTGGAGCTTATCCTTACGAAACCCGTGCAGATTATCCCTTGAAAGGAGGGGAAAAGCGCAAGGTATGGGCTGTGGGACTGGCCGAATCAGAAACGTTGGAAGGACCATGGAAACGTATGGGTGAGGAAATCAATCCGATAACTTCCATTCACCCGCAGTTTGTAGAGAATCCTATCGTATCCAAATTACCCAACGGAACCTACATAGCGATGTTTGACGGCGGGCCGAACTATTTAAACTTACCCAACAGAATGGGATACACTTTATCCATAGACGGAAAAAACTGGAGCAAAGCACGTTATATCGCCATAGATACCAAAGTTAAAAAATGGTGGACTGTCATGAGGACTCCGCTTTGCCTGATACCCGAAGGAGATAATGTATATACCATTGTTTATACAGCTTGGGATGATACGCGCTTCCACCCCATCGGAATGGTAAAAGTAAAATTAAATCCGGAAGTATTGGATAAGCTGACAGCAGAACTGAAACCAGCTATCCCCTATTTAAATGAAGTCGGTGCACAAGCAATGCCCCGGAATATCGTTCCGATCAAGAATGCATATTTCAATATGCCTCAGCCGAAGCGTCCCGTTTTTCCCGATTTCATCGTCAATATGAAAAACAAAGGAATGACAGAAGATGCCCCTATTACAGATTTAGTGAACCGGACGATTGCTGAAGTCAGCAAACAAGGAGGAGGAACAGTCGTCATTCCTGAGGGAAAATGGAAATCGGCCCGTATTGTACTGAAAAGTAATGTTAATCTACATTTAGCCAAAGGAGCCGAAATAGAGTTTTCCGGTCGTGCGGAAGATTATCTACCGGCGGTTTTCACACGCCATGAAGGGGTAGAAATAATGGGGCCGGCCGCCTTTATTTACGCCAATGGGGAAAACAACATCGCCATTACAGGAGAAGGAACCATTTACGGACCATCTATGGATGCTGAAATCAGAAAACGTCCTAACGGTGCTTCAGTGGTAGAAAAAGATGTCCCGTGGGACATGCCTATAGAACAACGTATCTATGACGGTATGGAAGGCAGGACTTTCTATCGTCCTAAAACAATCTCTCCTATCAACTGTACCAATGTATTAATAGAAGGGATCACGATGGAACGAAGCACCTTATGGAATGTGGTACCCATTTATTGCGAGAATGTAATTATAAGAGGCATTACCGTTAATTCCACCAAGGTGCCCAGCGGAGACGGTATTGATATAGAATCTTGTAAAAATGTATTAATTGAATACTGCACGCTGAACTGCGGTGATGATTGCTTTACCCTGAAAGCCGGTAGAGCAGAAGACGGATTACGTGTAGGCAAACCTACAGAAAACGTAATTATCCGCTACTCGCTGGCCCAGCATGGACATGGCGGGATTACTTGTGGTAGTGAAACAGCCGGAGTGATCAAGAATCTGTATGTACACGATTGTGTATTTGACGGCACTCGTACCGGCATCCGTTTCAAAACGCGACGCAACCGTGGAGGAGGCAGTGACAACACTTACTATGAGAGACTGCGCATGATCAATGTAGGAAAAGCCTTTACTTGGGATTTGTTGGGCAGTGCTTATTATATGGGCGAACTGGCCGCACGCTATCCGGCAAGAAAAGTAAACCGGCTGACACCTGATGTAAAGAATATCCTGATCAAAGATTTCATTGTAGAATCAGCCGACCAGTTCTTTACCGCCAATGGTATTCCTGAAATACCTTTCAACCAGGTAGTGATAGAAAATGGAGAGATCAAATGCAAGAAATTAATCGGCACCCTGAATGATGCCGCCGGATTTACGATGCGGAAGCTGACGATAGAATCGCTGCATAATGACATTCACATATTGGATGGAAAAGACATCCTGTTCGAGGATATACATTTCAAACTCCCTAGTGAAGAAATTAGGGTGAATGTAGAAGGTAAGAAATCCAAAAACATTATTTTCAAGAACATAAATGCCAATCAGGAAAAGGTTGAATATAAAAAGGAATCTCCCATGAGAATAGAAATAAAATAATTCTATCGGCATATTAATTCCCTATAACTGTATCATTTTTCATCATAATGTATGATTTTCCATTGTAAAGCGGGTTATCCCGCCTTATTTTTGTATCATGAAAACAGTATTCAATGGTATTATGAAAAACAAATGGACCAAACTGACAGCTTTAGTAATAGCTGCCCTGTGGAGTGGACCAACTGTGCAGGCACAAGCTCCGCACCCCGAACGTATCTATTTATCGGGAACCGGTATTGACGACACCAGGACTTGGGAGTTCTTTTGTTCGGGAGGACAAAACAGTGGAAAATGGAAAAAGATCGAAGTACCCTGCAACTGGGAACTGCAAGGATTCGGAGAATATACTTACGGTCGTTGGTACACTATAAAAGGTGAAAGGCCAAGCGACGAAACGGGCATTTATCGATATAAATTTGAATCCCCGGCAACAACTTCCGGTGAGCGGATAAAAATATTCTTTGACGGAGTGATGACCGACACGGAAGTTTTCATCAATGGAAAACCCGCAGGCGAGATGCATCAGGGAGGATTCTACCGCTTCAGTTATGATATCACCGATTTATTGAAGCCCGGCAAAAAGAACCTGCTTGAAGTAAAGATAGCTAAAGAATCAGCCAACAAATCCATCAATGCAGCCGAACGTAAAGCCGACTGGTGGCTGTATGGTGGTATTTACAGACCTGTATGGCTGGAAGTTGTCCCGGCAGTCCACATGCGACATTTTATTCTGAACGCCGATCAGCATGGAAAATTGCAAGCGGCAATAGAAATGGAAGGAGATGCCAAAGGATATGAATTGTCTGTTTCCGTCCGTTCATTAAAGGATGGAAAAGACATATACACTCAAGAAAACAAATCTAGCATTTCTCATCAGATTAAGGATTCGAACAAGGAACAGTTGGTGGAAGGGAACTGGATGAACATCCAACCTTGGTCTACAGAGGACCCCAATCTGTACGTAGCCAGATTGGAACTGAAAGACCCCGAAGGGAAAACGGTGCAAAGCCGTGAAACGCGGATAGGTTTCCGCACCATTGAATTCTTTCCACAAGACGGAGTTTATCTGAATGGCACCAAACTCGTGGTGAAAGGTGTCAACCGCCATTCTTTTTCCGTAGATGGAGGTCGTGCTACCAGTGCAGCTATGAGCCGTCAGGATGCCTTGCTGGTAAAAGAGATGAATATGAATGCAGTCCGTTCACATTATCCGCCTGATGAACATTTCCTGGATATGTGTGATTCATTAGGAATTGTCTATATGGATGAACTGGCAGGATGGCAAAACGGATACGATTCAAAAGTAGGTCCTAAATTAGTCAAAGAAATGATAGAACGCGATGTGAATCATCCTTCCATCATTATTTGGAGTAATGGCAACGAAGGAGGATGGAATTATAATCTTGATCCTTTATTCGCCAAATACGATAAATTACAGAAACGCCACATGGTACATCCTTGGGCCGATTTCAATGATCTGGACACCCACCATTATCCCACTTATCTGACCGGAGTGGCACGTTTTACCAACGGCTATAAAGTATTTATGCCTACCGAATTCATGCATGCCATGTATGATCAGGGAGGTGGTGCCGGACTACGTGACTTTTGGGATCGTTGGTGCACGAACCCCATGTTTGCCGGAGGCTTTATCTGGGTATTCTGTGACGAAGCTCCCAAACGTTCTGATAAAGGAGGCATATTGGATTCAGATAAATCCAATGCTCCTGACGGGGTAGTAGGTCCGCGTAGAGAAAAAGAAGGAAGTTACTATGCTATCCGCGCACAATGGTCGCCCATCCAGTTAAAACCGCTGCTGATTACTGACCACTTTGACGGCAGCTTCCTGGTTACTAATGAATATACTTATACTAACTTGGACAAATGTCGCATGACTTACAAAATACGTACTTGCGAAACACCTTTGAAAGATGCAATGGAAAGCGGTAAAGTTATCGCAGAAGGCCATGTACAACTGCCTGCCATCACACCGGGTGAAACTGGAAAAGCCCGCTTCACTCTTCCTGCTTCTTTCCGGGAAGGTGATGTACTGGAGTTAGAGGCTTTTGACAAAGAGGGGAAAAGTATCTGTAACTGGACCTATCCTATCCGACTGGCAAAACAATACTTTGATCATAAAATGGCACAGACTCCGATGACCCTGGAAACGGTACAGCCGGCAACCGCCACTCAAACCGCTACCACCATCGAACTGAAAAGCGACCGTGTAACCGTCACTTTTAACCCGGCTACCGGCATGATCAGCCGTATCACATCAGGAGGAACAGAAGTTCCATTCAAAGACGGCCCTGTGGCAGTGGGCATGAAAATGCGCTACGAACCAACATTGAGCTATGTCCGCAACAGCAACGAGGGGGCTGTTTACTGTGCCAAATACAAAGGTGCCGCCGACTCCATCGTATGGCGTCTTACGGACAAAGGACTACTCTATATGGATGCCATTCTGCTGAACCGGGCTTCCGGCGGAGGTGGATTTGATGATGCTTTCATGGACTCCAAAGTATTCAATCTCGGTCTGACTTTCTCTTATTCTGAAAAGAATTGCTCCGGCATGAAATGGATGGGCCGCGGTCCATACCGTGTCTGGAAAAACCGGATTCCGGGAACGAATTATGGAGTATGGCACAAAGAGTATAACAATACCATTACCGGAGAAAGTTTTGAAAATCTGGTTTATCCGGAATTTAAAGGATATCATGCCAATATGTATTGGGCCACTTTGGAAAGTGACACAACACCGTTCACCATTTATTCCCGGAATGACGGTATCTTCTTCCATGTGTTCACTCCCGAAGAACCGAAAGGACGCGTAAAAGACACCATGCCCAAATTCCCTGAAGGGGATATATCCTTCCTGCTGGACATCCCGGCTATTTGCTCCTTTAAACCAATTGAGCAACAAGGGCCGAACAGCCAGCCGGGTAATATCCGTATCAAATCGGGGGATGAAGGACTACACCTTAATTTGATGTTTGATTTCCGACAATAAACAAGTGAATAGTGATTAATTTAATAGCAGAATCATGAAATTAATAACTTTTGTATGTGCCGTCTTTCTATGCCTTCCGTCTTTGGCACAAGAAAAATTTCCGGACGGCACACCTGTATCCGATTGGTTTAAGGACAGTAAGATAGTAGATATAAACACATTAGGTAAAAAATACATTCTGACAGATTACGGCGTCATCAATGACAGTACCCTGTTACAAACAGAGAAAATACAATCTGCCATCGATGCTGCCGCACAAAATGGTGGCGGAGTTATCGTTATTCCCAAAGGAACCTATTTAAGCGGAGCGCTGTTCTTCAAACCCAAAACACACCTGCATCTGGAGGAAGGAGCTGTGTTGAAGGGAAGTGATGATATCAGCAACTTCCCCATCATAGACACCCGCATGGAAGGGCAAAGCTTGAAATATTTCGCGGCGTTGGTCAATGCCGACAAAGTGGATGGCTTTACGTTATCTGGAAAAGGAACTATTGATGGTAACGGATTAAGATATTGGAAATCATTTTGGCTTCGTCGAAAAGTCAATCCCCAATGTACCAATATGGATGAATTACGTCCCCGGCTGGTTCATATTTCCCATAGCAATAACGTCCAACTCTCAGGAGTACGCCTCATTAACTCTCCCTTTTGGACTACCCATCTTTATAAATGTAATCACATAAAAATATTGAACCTCTATATTTTCTCACCGGAGAGACCGGTAAAGGCTCCAAGTACGGATGCCATTGATATTGATGTATGCAACAATGTACTGGTAAAGAACTGCTATATGTCTGTCAATGATGACGCCATAGCTTTAAAAGGCGGCAAAGGCCCTTGGGCAGACCAAGACCCGAATAATGGAGGAAATTCCAACATCATCATAGAAGATTGTACATACGGTTTCTGCCACGGCGCCCTCACTTGTGGAAGCGAATCCATCCACAATCGCAATATTATCTTGCGACGCATTCACATCACCAATGCCAATCGTTTGTTATGGTTAAAGATGCGGCCGGACACACCTCAACAATATGAATATATTCTGGTAGAAGATAT
>ERZ1504370.401-NODE-401-length-12881-cov-5.048339_pt1 | contig 12881 bp, 7 predicted proteins | sample MGYA00574850_ERZ1504370 | MGnify/ENA primary metagenome ERZ1504370 (study PRJEB39906, sample SAMEA3182070) | gut metagenome | biome: human; feature: gut; material: Stool; isolation source: human stools | place: Canada | collected 2011-11-22 ...
GCAAATTCCTGTTCCTTGACAGGCATCACCGAAACAAACTTTCCTTTTCCGTATTCTATCAGGATATAATCCGTCACCGAGAAACGGCCGAACTTCATGGAATGGTATTTCCTGACTGTGGTGATTTCGGAAAGCGGAATAACCTTCTTACGAATAAAACGGCCGCGTGAAACCTCCAGGTTACCGTCTGTAGTCAACGTATAAGTAGTATGTATAATCTGTTCGATCACTACAATCAGCATCAGCATAAACAGTACCGCTACCAAGATATATTTGCACCACAATGCGCCAACAGCATTTACAGTAAGCACCACCAACAGGAAATATTGGTACCAGGCGATGCGGGCATGAAAAATTCGATTCATTTTGTCAGATTTTTGCCTGCAAGGTAGCAATTTTATGAATTAGTGACAACGAAAAGTACAACGAAGTAACTTATTTTGTAGCTTTGCGGTGAGAAATAACAAGATTATGGTAAGAAAATTCGATTTCCTCGTTATCGGTTCCGGAATTGCCGGTATGAGTTTTGCGCTGAAAGTGGCGCACAAAGGTAAAGTTGCTCTTATCTGTAAAAGCGGGCTGGAAGAAGCCAATACGTACTTCGCCCAGGGAGGTGTAGCCTCCGTCACCAACCTTCTGGTGGATAATTTCGACAAGCACATTGAAGACACAATGATTGCCGGCGACTGGATCAGTAACCGTGCCGCAGTAGAAAAAGTAGTGCGCGAAGCTCCCGCACAAATTGAAGAACTGATTAAGTGGGGAGTGGATTTTGACAAGAACGAGAAAGGCGAATTTGACTTACACCGCGAAGGCGGACACTCGGAATTCCGTATTCTTCACCACAAAGATAATACAGGAGCAGAAATTCAGGACAGCCTGATTAAAGCCGTACAACGGCATCCGAATATCACGGTAATCGAAAACCAGTTTGCCATTGAAATCCTGACACAGCATCATCTGGGGGTAACCGTTACCCGCCAGACACCGGATATCAAATGTTATGGTGCTTATATCCTCGATCCGAAAACGGGAAAAGTAGATACCTATCTTGCTAAAGTGACGCTGATGGCTACCGGTGGAGTAGGAGCTGTTTATAAAACAACCACCAACCCGCTAGTTGCTACCGGAGACGGTATCGCAATGGTTTATCGTGCCAAAGGTACGGTGAAGGATATGGAGTTCGTACAGTTTCACCCTACCGCCCTGTATCATCCGGGAGATCGTCCTTCCTTCCTGATAACGGAAGCGATGCGCGGCTACGGAGGCGTACTGCGTACAATGGATGGCAAGGAGTTCATGCAGAAATACGACCCCCGTCTTTCGCTCGCTCCCCGTGACATCGTGGCACGCGCCATCGACAACGAAATGAAGAACCGTGGAGACGACCATGTATATCTGGATGTCACCCACAAAGATCCCGAAGAAACAAAGAAGCATTTCCCCAATATCTACGAAAAATGTCTTAGCCTCGGCATCGACATCACGAAAGATTATATCCCGGTAGCCCCGGCCGCCCACTATCTTTGTGGAGGTATCCTCGTTGACCTGGACGGACAATCTTCCATCGAACGTCTTTATGCCGTGGGAGAATGTTCCTGCACAGGATTGCATGGAGGCAACCGCCTGGCTTCAAATTCTTTGATAGAAGCAGTCGTATATGCCGATGCTGCCGCCAAACACAGTCTGCAAACTGTCGATCAATATTCTTATAACGAAGATATTCCCGAATGGAACGATGAAGGAACCCGCTCTCCGGAGGAAATGGTGCTCATTACGCAAAGCATGAAGGAAGTGAACCAGATTATGAGTACGTATGTAGGTATTGTCCGCAGCGACCTCCGTCTGAAACGTGCCTGGGACAGACTCGATATTATCTACGAAGAGACTGAAAGCCTGTTCAAACGTAGCGTAGCGTCCAGAGAAATCTGCGAATTGCGTAATATGGTGAATGTGGGTTATCTGATTATGCGCCAAGCAATGGAGCGTAAGGAAAGCCGCGGATTACATTATACGATAGATTATCCGCACGTGAAGAAATAGGATTTACAGTATTATTCTTATTAAAAAGAAAAAACAAGAGGCTTCCTCAAATTATATTTTTGAGTTTGGCCTCTTATTTTTTTATCTTTATATGTTTCTCTTGTACTCCTCAAAGAAACTATACTATACACTTATGAGAATATAATACACTTCAATACACCGCATATTTATCTATAAATCAAATGTTTAAATAGTAACAACATATAAATACGAATATCTCTGCCTCTTCTAAAATCATTCCCCAATATCATCCTCTTAAAACATGTTCTTGAGCATGTGTACACCTCTTTGAGAATATAGTAAACGCTTTCCTGTCTCTCATCTCATACTTTTGTTCACAGAAATAATCACTAATCGAAATATTATGGATATAGCTAAAAGATGTGAGCAGAACCCCCTACTGGCTCCAAAAGATTTAAAAGCGGGAATCAACGGAATGGAAATTACATGTTTGTTAAATCCCGGAGTTTTCAAATATCAAGGCAAAATTTGGTTACTTTTGCGCGTCGCAGAGAGACCTATACAGAAAGAAGGAATTATCAGTTTTCCTATATATAATGAAAAAGGAAAAATAGAAGTGGTTTCGTTTTTAAAGAATGATCCCGATTTGGATGCTTCAGACCCACGCGTTATCGGTTACAAAGGAAAGAATTATCTGACTACGATGTCTTACTTACGATTGGTTTCAAGTACCGACGGTATTCACTTCAAAGATGAACCGGAATTTCCACCTATTTTCGGAAAAGGAGAGCTGGAAGCATTCGGTATTGAGGATTGCCGTGTTGCAACAACCGAAGATGGTTTTTACCTTACTTTCACAGAAGTATCGTCGGTAGCTGTAGGGGTCGGACTGATTCACACCAATGATTGGAAAAACTATACACGGCATGGAATGATATTCCCACCGCATAATAAAGATTGTGCATTATTCGAACAGAAGATAGGTGACAAGTATTTCGCTCTTCATCGCCCGAGCAGTCCCGAACTTGGTGGCAATTATATATGGTTGGCAGAATCGCCCGACCGCTTGCATTGGGGAAATCACAAATGTGTGGCAACCACTCGTGACGGAATGTGGGATTGCGCACGTGTAGGGGCAGGGGCAGCTCCAATAAAGACAGAAGAAGGCTGGCTGGAGATTTATCATGGAGCCGATTTTAATCACCGTTATTGCTTGGGGGCTTTATTACTCGATTTAAATGACCCGTCGAAAGTCATTGCAAGAAGCGAAGAACCTATCATGGAACCTATCGCCGCTTATGAGCAAACAGGTTTCTTCGGAAATGTAGTTTTCACTAATGGGCATTTGGTGGACGGCGATACGATAACCATGTATTATGGAGCAAGCGATGAAGTGATTTGTAAGGCAGAGCTTTCCATTTCAGAGATATTAAACGTATTAAAACAGACACAAAAGAAGTAATGAATAAACTGAAAAAAGAATATCTGTTCTTTAAGCAACAGGAACCTAACATGAGAACACTGTTGGTTACCAATATGCTTTATGCATTGGTACTACCGATAGTAGAAATCTTTGTGGGAGCCTATATCATGAGGAACACGAGCGATCCGGTGATGGTTGCTTTTTATCAGCTGGCAATGTATATAGGCATCATTACTACCTCTCTTGTTAACGGCTATCTGCTAAAGAAATACAGTGTGAAGACACTTTATTCGGTAGGAATCCTGGTAAGTGGCATTTCCATGTTCGGTATGATGACCATCAAGTCACTTGGCTTCATCGAACTTGGTCTGGCCGGCTTTTTAATGGGAGCAGCTTCTGGTTTCTTTTGGACCAACCGATACCTGCTGGCTCTCTATAATACCAACGACAACAGCCGTAACTATTTCTTCGGACTAGAGTCTTTCTTCTTTTCTATTACCTCCATCGGTGTTCCTTTAATTATAGGCGCATTTATCAGCCAGATAGATGGAAAAGAAGTTTTCGGATTCCTCTTCAATATCAATACCTCTTACTGTGTAGTTACGATGGCAGCAGTAGTCATTACCGTTATCGCCTGCATGACACTGTGGAAAGGTAAATTCGAGAACCCTAAAGAAACGAACTTCCTCTATTTCCGCTTCAACATACTTTGGAAAAAGATGCTGTGGCTAGCCGCATTGAAAGGAATGGTTCAAGGTTTTTTAGTAACGGCACCGGCTATATTGGTATTGAAGCTGGTAGGAGAAGAAGGAGCGTTAGGATTGATTCAGGGAGTTAGCGGAGCACTGACCGCTGTCCTGGTGTATGTATTAGGACGTATGGCCCGCCCGCAAGACCGTTTGAAAATCTTTGTAGGAGGACTAATCGTATTCTTTGTCGGTACACTATTCAACGGTATTCTCTTCTCTGCTACAGGAGTGATCCTTTTCGTCCTTTGCAAAGTGATATTCCAGCCTTTGTTCGACCTGGCTTACTTCCCCATTATGATGAGAACAATTGATGCAGTTGCAAAGATTGAGAATAGAAACGAATATGCATATATCCTAAGTCATGAGTTCGGCCTTTTCCTTGGAAGAGCTTTCGGTTTACTACTGTTTATCTTCCTTGCTTATTGTGTATCGCAGGATTTTGCATTGAAATATGCGCTGGTGATTGTTGCCGGATTACAATTAGCGGCATATCCTTTAGCTAAGAATATTACTAATCAAACTGATACTATTGAACATGAAAATGACAAGTAAAGGTGTTTTTGTACTTATGACCGTTTGTCTCCTGGCATCTTGCTCGGGCAACGAAAATAACTTTGGTGAAAAGGTAAAACAGGTTTCCATCCATAGGGTAGACTCTATGCCTGATATGCCTGAAACTTATAAAATGCTGGACTGGAAGCAAAAAGCCCAAAAGTATGACCAGTTTATCTTTGACTGGAATAATAAAAGCGAAGTCGGACCATTAATCTGGTTAGATGACGCCCGCAGAAATATGGACCAGACTACATTTGGCTTATATACTGCCATTAAAGATATTCGTCAGGGAAAAAATGCCAATAACGGAGAGTTCCATGAAAGTCTGAACTCATTGGCAGCTATTCTTGGTGCCGGCCTTGTAGGGATTGACAAGACGAATCAAGACGGATATAACTATGTAAAAATGGTGCAGAATTATTTCAATTCTGATAACGGCTGGAATATAGTCATGAACAATACGACTCCGTCAGTAGCCCTTTTAGGAGGAGGCTATGGCCGCGACTGGTGGTATGATGTATTACCCAATGCCTTATATTATGCTATTTGCGATGTTTTCCCCAATGTAGACGGGGCAGAGAAGATACAAAAAAGTATTGCGGAGCAGTTTGTTAAAGCAGATTCTGTATTGAATGGAAATTACGACTATTCTTATTTTGACTATGCACAAATGAAAGGAATGGTTAATAATATTCCATTGCAACAAGACGCCGCCGGTGGGCATGCTTATGTATTGTTGTGTGCTTATCATAAGTTTGGCGATCCACGTTATCTGCAACATAGTAAAAGTGCCATCGAAGCCCTGCTTGCCCAAAAAGAAAGCCGTTTTTACGAGGCCCTTTTACCACTCGGAGTTTATACGGCAGCCTATTTGAATGCAGTAGAAGGAGCCAACTATGATGTAGCCAAACTTCTTGATTGGGTATTTGACGGATGTAAAAGCCCTACGGGAAGAACCGGTTGGGGAATTATTGTAGGAAAATGGGGTGACTATGATGTAAGCGGTCTGCAAGGAAGTATCACAGACGGCGGAGGATATGCATTCCTCATGAACAGTATCAAACCTGCCTGGCCTTTCATTCCGATGGTGAAATATCAGCCTCAATATGCAAAAGCTATCGGCAAGTGGATGTTGAACAATGCAAGTGCATGTCGTTTGTTCTATCCGGGGGAAATAGATGAAACACATCAATGGGCTCCTGAATTGAAGGACATTACTTATGATAATGTTTCTTATGAAGGTTTACGAAAAACGGATGACTATGGAAAAGCATCATTAAAAGGGGTTAGTCCGGTTGCAATCGGCGATGGTCCCAAATGGATAAAAGGTAATCCGACGGAGAGCATGTTCAGCGTTTACAGTTCTTCTCCTGTTGGTATTTTGGGGGCCATTGTTTGTCAAACGAACGTGGAAGGTATTCTTCGGCTGGATTGTAATGTCACAGACTTCTATACAGAGAAACCTTATCCGGTCTATCTCTATTATAACCCTCATAAAGAGACCAAAACCATTACTTATCAAGCTACCCAACCATGCGATTTGTTTGATATTGTTGCCAAAGAATATATAGCAAAAAATATAAAGACAAATGGCTCCGTTGAGATCCCGGCCAACGACGCAAGAGTAATTGTGGAACTTCCCGCCGGAACAGAATTAGAACTGAAAGATGGTAAGATTATTGCGAATAAACAAAATATCATTTCATATAATTAAATCTAAGTGTATAAACTATGAGTAAGCATTTATTATTCATTCTTATTCTTGCTGTTTGCACAAATGTCTTTGCACAGCAAACCAAGAGTATTTCGGGTGTGGTATACGACAGTAATACCGGAGAGGCTTTAATTGGAGTTTCTGTTCTTGAAGTGGGAACGACCAATGGTACTATCACTGATTTTGACGGTAAATATACATTAAAAGTATCGTCAAATAAAGTTTCATTCTCGTATGTCGGTTTTAAAACTGAAATTGTAAACGTAACAAATAGCGGAACGTACAATGTAAATCTAGTGTCTGATAATAAATTGGATGAGGTTGTAGTTATTGGTTACGGTACTCAAAGAAAGAGTGACCTTACCGGTGCTTTGGCTTCTATAAGTAGTAAGGATATTAAGAACTATGCAGTGTCCAATGCATCCGAACTACTAACAGGTAAGGCAGCCGGCGTATTTGTTGCCGCCAGTTCCGGCCAGCCGGGATCGGATGCAGTGATCCGCGTGAGAGGTTTAGGGACCGTCAATGACAACAATCCATTGTATGTAGTTGATGGACAGTTCATGGATAACATCAGCAGCCTGAATCCATCTGATATTGAACGTATGGAAGTATTAAAAGATGCTTCAGCCTGCGCTATCTATGGTTCGAGAGGTTCTAATGGAGTAATCCTCATTACTACCAAGGGAGGGGTGAAAGGTGAAACGACTGTAACATTAGATGCTTATGTAGGTGTAAAAAACAGTTATAAAGCATTGAACATGATGAACAGCGACCAATACTACAACTTCATCATGAAAGCGTATGAAAACGATGCAAGCTTTCAAAACTCAATGAAGGATAAGTTTACCAATCAGTATCAGAAAGGCTATAATACCAACTGGTGGAATGAAGTAACCCGTACAGCTTTCAACCAGAACTATAATCTAAGCATCCGTAAGGGGACAGATAATTCGAGATCTTCTTTAAGTTTAGGATATGTAGACGATCAGGGTGCGATTATCACTACTGAATTCAAGAGACTTTCACTTAAGGCGAATCTTGAATATGATATCAACAAATTTATCACTGTTGGCGCCAATGTCAATCTGGCAAAGATAAGAAAACGTGACGCAGGAGCAATTCCTTCATTCGATTTCATTCAAAAAGCTGATCCTTTTACCCCTGTTATCAGCCCGTTGGTAGATCCGTCTTCTGAAAATTACGAATATAACAAATATGCGCCTACCGAGTGGTCTTACGACCCTAATCCGGTAGCCATGCTCGAACTTCCTAATAGATACAATGACATATTCAATGTATTTGGTAATGTGTTTGCCCAAATCAAATTGTATAAAGGATTGAGCTATCGGGTACAGTATAGTTTCGAAAGATACCATGATACTTTCAAAGACTTCCGTCCTGTCTATTCGTCTACTTTTTCGGAAGATAACTTAGCGAATCAGGAAAGTAAACATAATAAAGAAACTCAATTGAATAATAATAGTGCTGTTACTTCTAATTATCAGGTGGAACAACGCCTTAATTACAACACGATAATAGGCAGGCATAAACTGGATGCAATGGTTGCCATGACTTATGAGAAGAACAGCAGCGAAGGCATTAATGCATTTAAGAGAAAGGCTTTAGGTAACGATGAAATCTATCAGATACTTGATGCACAAACAGCCGGAGATAACACCTCGGGAGGTAAAGAAACATCTTCTATGTTGTCGTACCTGGGACGTATCAACTATGTATATGATGACAGATACCTTGCTACAGTCAATTTCCGTGCCGATGGTTCTTCAAGATTTGCCAAACGTAACCGTTGGGGCTATTTCCCATCAGTTTCATTAGGTTGGAGAGTGAGCAATGAAGAATTCTTTAAGAACCTGAACATTGAAAATACAATTTCCAATTTAAAACTGCGTGTAGGTTGGGGACAGAATGGTAACCAACGAATCGACAGAGACGCACCTCTTACGTTGATTGGTACCAATAATGAAAATCAATGGTACTTTGGAAACGGGTACTCACAAGGTTACGTCCCGACTTATGTGGGAAATGCAGATATTAAATGGGAAACCAGCCAGCAAACCAATGTCGGTTTAGATATGTCTTTCTTTAAAAACAGCCTTGATGTAAGTATGGACTTTTATGTAAAGAAAACAAGTGACATGTTGCTGAATATGCCTATTCCTTCTTTTGGCGCCTTCCCTAACAGCCCCTTCTTCAATGCAGGAGACTTGAAGAATACCGGTTTCGAAATAGTAGTCAACTACCGTAACCAGATAGGAAAAGACTTTAATTACAATGTAGGGCTGAACATGTCTACTTATAAGACAGAGGTAACCAAACTTACATCGGAATATTTGAGTGGAAATACTAGCCGTACGTATGTAGGAGGTCCTATCGGACGTTTCTGGGGGTACAAACAAATAGGAATATTCCAGAATCAGGAAGAGATAGACAATTATGTGGATAAGAATGGTACCAAGATTCAGCCTAATGCACAACCGGGTGATTTTAAGTTTGCCAAATTAGGAGAATCAGGCGAATTGAATGATGATGATGACCGTACTTTTATCGGTGATCCTAATCCGGACCTCATTTATGGTTTCAACTTAGGATTCAGTTATAAGAACTTTGATGTAAGTATGGCATTCCAGGGAACTATTGGAAATGACATCTGGAACGTTGCTAAAGGAAGCCTTGCTTCAGCAGGACGCCAGAATGCGTTGGCGGATGCTTACACAAAAGCATGGACAAAAGACGGGGATTTGGATGCTGTATATCCACGCATAACCAACTCTGACTCTAACAATAATATGAGAGGTTCTTCTTTCTATGTGGAGAACGGTTCTTACCTGCGTTTGCAGAATATGCAAATAGGTTATACACTGCCTAGTCACATTTGCCAGAAGAGCAAACTGTTTTCAAGTTGTAGATTCTATGTGAGCGGTCAGAATATATTTACTTTAACCGGTTATTCCGGACTTGATCCGGAACTGGGTATCAATAACCCATTGGATATGGGAGTGGATACTACACGTTATCCGTCTTCACGTACATTCACTTTTGGAGTTAATTTGCAATTTTAAATCTAGCTAAAAAGACATTACATTATGAGAAAAATATTATTTATAATATGCTGGGCTCTTGCCGGAGTGGGGTTGTATAGCTGCTCTCTCGACGAACCAAGTTATGGTAAAACCACAAGCGATAATTATTATCAGAAGGAAAGCGATATTGAACAAGCCTTGACTGGAGCTTATCTTCAATTACGTACAACTTGGAATGAATATGCATTAAATCATTATTTTGTGGGTGATTGCAGCACCGATGATGCTCTAAAAGGAGGAGGAAATGACGGTGACCGTGCCGAAGTACGCGACTTGTCCGACTTTACGATCTACACAACCAATGGTGAAGTAGGACGTCGTTGGGAGATTCTGTACAGATTAATCAATCGCTGTAACGATGTGATTTATTATGCTCCTGATGCAATAGGAAACGAAGAACTATTGAAACGTTATGCAAACGAGGCTAAAGCATTGAGAGCATTCGGGTACTATTGTCTGGTCACTACATTCGGAGAAGTGCCTCTAATCACTACGCCGATGCAACCCGCTGAAATACTGCAAATACCCCGCTCCCCATTGGAGAAGGTATATGAATGTATTGTGAATGATTTAACCGATGCCTCCGCACTTCCTGCAAAAGGAGATTACTCTGAAGGTGATGCTTATCGTGCAACACGTGGCTTTGCTAAAACAATGCTTGCTAAAACATACATGTTCAAAGGTGATTTTACCTCTGCCGAAACGGTACTTCATGATATTATTGAAGTGGACAAAGACTATACATTGTTGAGTGATTACGGCATGAACTGGCGCACTGAATATGAAAACAGTTCGGAATCAGTATTTGAGATTGCCAACAAAGTATATGACAAAAACATAGCCACAGGTACCAATGTCCCTCACTTCTTCACAAGCAGACGCATCTCCGGTTATCAAGGATATGGATTTCACGTACCAACCCAAGATCTCCATGATGCCTTTGACGCAGATGACCCACGTATTACTTATGTATTCACACAAACTGGTGATAGATATAAAGGTGATACTGAAGCGCAGGACAATGCTGAATCTCCAAGCGGTTATCATGATTACAAGATGACTGTGCCAGCAGTAGAAAAAACAGGTTTCGACGTCTGGATGATTAGTTACAACATTCGTTTAATCCGTTATTCCGATGTTCTCTTGATGTATGCCGAAGTATTAAACGAAAATGGAAAACCAGGGCTTGCACTTCCTTACCTGAATGATGTAAGAGAAAGAGCCCGCAAAACTAATCCGATAGATCCGAGAAGAGATCAACAGGCGTATATTCCTGCTACAACAACTAATACACTGCCCGACATAACAGAAACCGACCAAGAGCGCCTGAAAGAAATCATCTGGAAGGAACGTCGTTGTGAATTGGCAATGGAAGGATGGAGACGGGATGACCTGATGAGACAAAAACGTTTCGGAACCGTTATGCGTGCTTATGCAACCAAATATAATACATCGAAAGGTGCCAATTTTAGGGACGACAGAGATTATCTGTTTCCGATACCGCAAGGTGAAAGGGATAAGAGCAACAATATTCTTTCCCAAAATCCGGGTTTTTAATATGAATAAAATGAGGGGGCGGATTTTATAATCCGCCCTTTTTTAACAACCAACTGACCATGAAAAAGACATTATTATTTCTCGTAGCAGGTTTTTTCTTTCTCAACAACCTGCCGGCACAAAAGCCGATAGAACAAAAAGAGATCCGCTTAGTACAGTATATGCCCAATGTACCTTTCCCCTATAAAATGAAAAACTGGAAAGATATAGCCACGAAACAGGACAGACTATTTTACGATTTCAACGCCAAAGGACAGAACTTACCTCTTATCTGGTGGGACGATTCGCAAGTAAACTTTCCATTCCGCACTTTCGGACTTCCAAGCTACGTAGATAAAAGACGGTTAGGAGGAAATTCTTATGAATCTCTTCCCACTATGGGCTCACTCATTAGTGCAAGTCTGATAGGAGTAGACAAAAGCAATGATGACGGAAAAGATTATGTATCAATGATACGGCAATTCTTCAACAAGAAGAATGGAACCAATCTTATATTGAACGGACTCGACAGGAAAGCCGGAGAAAGTTTCTGGTATGAGATATGGCCGGCAATGGCTTATTCGATGCTGGTAGATTTATATCCTCAAAAAACAGAGATGCAGGAGCCGATGAAGATCACTGTCGACAATTGGTATGCTGCTATTCAAGACTTGAGTGAAGGTAGAGAATATCCGGACTTCAACTTCACCGCCTTCAACTTTAAGAACCGTAAAGGGTACTATAATAAAGTATGGCGTGAACCGGATGCAGCCGCAGGACTTGCTTGGTTGCAATACATCTCCTGGATTAAATACGGAGATAAAAAGTATCTGAATGCTACACGCCAATGCATGGCATTCTTGCAAAACCGTCCCCAGAAAGAAGGTACTTTCTATGAGATAATGATGCCCTATGGGGCTTATCTGGCAGTGCGCATGAATGCAGAACTTGGAACTGCTTATGATGAGCTGAAAATGCTGAACTGGTGCTTCGACGGTAATAATTCAGACCGTGACGGATGGGGAGTGATGTGTGAGCGTTGGAACAAATACGACGTACACGGATTGGTAGGACAAAAAAAGGATGAACAATATGCTTTTGCCATGAACACCTTTTCACAAGCTGCCGCACTTGTCCCAATTGTAAAATACAACCCGGCTTATGCTTCCACAATAGGCAAGTGGATGCTGAACCTGGCAAACGCCTGCCGCTTATTTTATGCAGACGAGCACCCCCGCAACCGTCAGTCAAGTTCTATCTGGGAAGGTGATCCTCAACACGTCATTTGTTATGAAGGATTGAGGAAGGATTTGTATCATGGCAATCACTTTGAACCGTTCCAGGGATTATTGTCCGATGAGGGTCCCTATGCTATTGGGGATCAAGTAAAAACCATGTCTTCAGCTACAGATATTTGCTTGTATGGCTCGGCCTGGGTGGGTATGCTAGCCTCTATTGTAGATACTACTAATGTGGAATGTATTCTTCAATTGGATTGTAATGCCACAGACTTTTATTCCACAAGAAAATATCCTACTTACCTTTTATTCAATCCTTACTTTGAAGCCAAAGAGGTAACCTTGAATCAACACTTTACGGAACCTACGGACTTGTACGATCTGGTATCCAAAAAATACATAAAGAAAAATTGTACCGGCGAAACAAGCATTATCCTGAACCCGGACAATGCCGTAACTATTGTTTGTATTCCTGCTTCCGCTAAAAAAACAAAGAAACATGGTAAATTGATTGTTGACGGTGAAATCGTAGATTATCGTTTGTAATTCGGATTGACT
>ERZ1504370.406-NODE-406-length-12818-cov-3.402335_pt1 | contig 12818 bp, 10 predicted proteins | sample MGYA00574850_ERZ1504370 | MGnify/ENA primary metagenome ERZ1504370 (study PRJEB39906, sample SAMEA3182070) | gut metagenome | biome: human; feature: gut; material: Stool; isolation source: human stools | place: Canada | collected 2011-11-22 ...
GAATTCCTTTATCGAATCATTTCTCCGAGCAGCCAAACTTCTATTATAAGATTCATCACCATCAGGAGAAACAAAAGTTTTCACATTCAGCGCTGTTATATATTTCGTATTCAAATTTCCGAGAAGCAAAGAATCTAAAATTGTAATTGCCTGATTATTATCTTTATAACTAAGATCCACTTTCGCTTCATTCGCATCAAAACATATCACTGCCCGCCGGATTGTATCATTCGCAACAGCGAAAAATGGAATCGAAGCATACCCACTTTCTGGAAGGCTTAATAAAGCCATAAGAATAGTCAATATATAGATACCATGTTTCATTGTCGTTCGTTTCTGATGACAAATATAGAAGTTAGAAAACAAACCGAATCATACTTTTAGAACAAAAATCAAGACATGAAAGATTCTGTGAAACGATTGAAACGATTTTGCAAGTTTTGAGAGTTTAAGGTCAATAATAAACAGAAAAAATGTCTTTGTTAACTCATCTGCGTGATAACACCGTACTTCTGTTCCGCCTGCATCAGCAGTTCACATTCATAGGAAGTTCTGACAAGCGGCTTTTCCACATACACATGGATGCCAAGCTTCATCGCCTCTATACAAATCGGGAAATAACTATGATCGGGAGTCGCCAAGAATTTTCTACGAGATATTTTATACCCATCCAAAAATTTCATTGAAGAAATCATGTATCAAAGTGGGTTTATGAATAGATCACATTTCTATAAGGAGTTTACAAAGCGGATGGGAGTGGTACCTAAAGACTACCGTTTTGCATAATAAAAGTCAGATTATCAATATTCTTAACAGTCTCACCTATGGTTTGCAAACGCATACAAGTTGCATCAAAAATATCCATCTTATCAGGAGAAGCTAAGAAATCATTTACAGAAATGACACTACCACATCTTTCTATAGTTGTATTAATACGTTCTTCTACAAAAAGAAGCATATCCAATATGTCAGCATTAGATATAGATTGCGTCTTTCTCTATATGATCGCGAAATAAACTACGCATAATTGCGGTTAAAGACACGACATCCACTTTTGCATTAAAACGCTCTTCTAATGACTCTTTTATTTCCATTCGAGTAAAATAATCCGGTTCTTGAAGCTTTACACAAATATCAATATCACTATCCTCTTTCTGCTCACCACGAGCCACAGAACCAAAAAGTCCTAACTTTTCAATTCCATATCTCTCCCCAAATTCTTCCTTAAAATTCTGGAGAATAGCGATTATTTCATCTTTTGTTTTCAACTGACACTATTGTTATAATGCAAATATTAAAATTAATATTGGAATTAGCAGATTCTTAATCATATTTTGTAGTATCACTAATTAAAATAAGATGCACAGGTCATCGAATTTTCATCGATCCCCTGTACACCTACTACTCTAAATTCTACTTCAAAACATAAATAGCCTAATTATGCTGCCGAATCCATTATTAACAATCATGTTAGTTTTATCCATCAAAAGTACAGAACATAATTACGTAAATAGTTCAAAAGTGCCCAGAACGCCATCATCATTGCCAATACAAACAAAACGACAAGTCCGATTGCCAAAGCAATCCAATGTTGTGAATGATCATCAGAATATTCTTTATGACCATCATTAAACTTGTATATTGTCCGCACTGTCTGCGCTCCTGCCAATAACCCGAACACTCCGGCAAAAATACCATTATGAATGTTTCCACCGCCACGAAGTGCCCGCTTATCAATTAAGAATTGAGGCGTCCTGCTCGCTACCACATACAAACCGGTAGCTATTAAAGTAGAAAACATCATACCGACTCCCATCATCCAATACATCAAGATACCCACAATGACACCTAACCAGATTAATTTCCTGGAACCATCAAAATGACGTTCTTCACCACTATTAATCACATCAGTCAATGAGTTTAAGCGTTCTATGACATCAGCGTCAGTAGGACACATACCGATAACCTGATCAATCAAAAGAACAGATTTCTTAATTTGCTTCATCTTTGTCGGCTTTCTGAATTCATCATCATCTGTTTTTTCAATCACCGTCCAAGTAGCGAATGCCTCATCCATCAGCTTCCACGCCTCCGTTATCTCTTCATCCGTCATTTTCTCCGGCATTCCGGCTGCAAGGCGTTTATTCAACATTCCTTCTACCGTAAAAACCTCTTTATAACGTGCGCCCTTATACCATACAAAAAACATATGCCCCACAATAAATAAAACAACGGCAATATACAAAATCAGTTGGAGAACAGCCAATATCTTTACTCCCAAAGGAACTCCGTCATCCGCCGCAGCATCAGCTATTGCATCAGCTCCACTACCGCTTTTTACAAGTGTCAATCCATTAAAGGCAGCATCTTTTCCGCCTTTATCAAGTCCGGAAAACGACAACTTATCATCTTTATAAACGACTTTGCATTGACCGGAAATCCCGGCATCAACCTCCGGACGTCCGCCTACAAAAGAAAGAGTCAGTTCATTCCCGTTCATACTCTCGACGTAAAACTCATAAGTTGCCATCAAAGATTCCCTTCCACCGGGTTCCAGCATATTCACTTCCATAAATCCATTGCATCTGGCATTCTCATTATAAGGATTCAATTGCCAATTACCATCACAATTCAATGTGAACGCAACCTTTAAATCGCCTTCTTTATTTGCTCCTAGCCAGTCACCGCTAAAAACATCTTCCTGCGCAAATGCAGTCATCGAAATAACCATCATTTCTATGGCACTCAAATACTTTTTAATATTCTTCATAATATAATAAAATTAATATTTCAACACCTTGGCTGCCACGTTCTTAAATTGCGGCATAGCAAGCCCGATAGAAGCTCCAATATAAGTCGGATCACAAATTATGTACTTCTTTCCGCTTACAGTTATATAATCTCCATCAATGTTTTCATCAAAACAGACCGCTGTTGCCATGTGATTGGGATATTCCAACAATACAACATCAAGCCCCATAAGAGTACGTACCAAATAAGAGTATAACACAGCACGGTCTTCGCAATCGGAATAAGGATAGTAGAACAGCTCATCCACAAAGAAAGGCTTTTCATAACCAAACTGGTCACCATCTGTCTTATAATCAAAAGCTGTCTGCACGAAATTAATCAGTATATTAGCGGCTTCCGATTGTTTTTTCCCTTGTACGGCAGCTTGCAATGATGGAAGCACCGTCTGTTGTACTTCCTGACTGACAGGAGCTCCCACATAGACAGAAAAGTCACATTGCGGATAATCCTTATAGAAGGAAATAAGTCCCGAATTTACTTTCGAGCAGACTTTGACGGATGGATAAGCTTTCGCTTGCAACGTTTTCTCCACGTAAGTTCCTGAAAAGAGTTGAGGAGCAGTGATATTCATATTTACCGGGTTCTTCGCATTGGCGAAATCACGGTTGTAAGTGTAAATAGAATTAGTTTTATCCGGGGTAGTATCAAACCTGTAATAGTTTACTCCATTCAAAGTTATAAAACAGGTAGCATAAATCATGTTACCCGAAGCATAGAATAAAGTAAGGCGGTTATCCATACGCGCCACCTTAACCCTATATCCCGATTGAGAAAGGAGAAACATTTGCATAAGAGCTATTTCATCGGAATGAGTACTTCCACATAGTTCAGTAGCAACTTTCCTCGTCAACAGCAGATAACCATAGTCATTCAGGGCATTATCCTTTTTAAAAGCCAGACAGTCGTCTATCAAAGGCTGATAGTTGCTACGCGATAACGTCTCCCATCCGGCAGAAATATCTTTCTCTGCAATCCCTTTTAAAGTGAGCCGGTTCTTCAATGAAGCATTGACAACACAATCTTTACTGTAGAACGAAAACTCTACACCGGAAAGTGAGCGTTTGGCCGGAACGGTTTCTTCAGGCTTCACTTCCGGTTTTATTTCAGGGAGCACCGCAAAATCCTTTTCCGGTTCTACAGCCACATCTTTACCTCCCGGTACAACCGGAACCTGTGTTTTCCCCTTTGAAGGAGAAAATGTCGCACTTGGAGTCACTGTCGGAATGGGGAGTCGTGTCACCTCCCCTACTTTAACCTCTTGCGGTTTTGTTGCCGGCTTCTTATGGTCAAAGCTGACCGGTTTTACAGGCTCCGGCCTTTGAGGACGTGCCACCGGCTTCTGCAAGTCATACTCTTTCCAGGTTTCTTTCAGAAATTCGGCAAATTCCTTATTCTGTTCGCTCACAAAATCATCAAACTCTTTTTGCTGCTGCTTCACAAAATCGTCAAACTCCTTCATGTCTTTATCTATTTGCGCAAAAAGACTAAACGGCAAACACAATGAAAAAACTACCATAGATAGTATTCGTATCCTATTTTTCCTCATTTCCTTATTATATTTTGTTGTTCTGTTATCTGCCAATCCACATACAGCTTATTATTCCGTATATCTTTGATAAAGGGGGAAATGGACAAGACAGCGACAACCTTCTCCCGATACAAACCACAACCGGAATCAGTGCCGCCATTGAAACGATCGTCCACCTGCTTGACATTTACATCAGAAAACGGATATAACAACAGTGCCTTCACCAAAGAAGACATATAGGCATTCCAAAAGGCATTCCTCATATCCATCTTCTCCAATCCGTCCTGATCTCCAAAACCGGCATCTTCATACCAACAGCCTTCCTGTAAAGAACAAATTTCAACTCCGTTCATATATGAAATTATTTGAGGAGATGACTGTGTTCCCTTAAGCTGAAACCATGACTGGTCTGATTGCTCCCTACAACTATCCGATTCCAACAATAAATTGAATTTCACCTCTTCTTCCTCAACCCTTTCTTTCGTAAACAAAAGCATCAACTCACTAATGGAATGATAAGAAAAATCGCAACTATCATTCGATGGAGTAAAAGATACCTCCAGAAATTTCTCTCCAAATATAGAAGTATATTCATGCTCAATCCGGTAGGAAACATGTTGAACGGGATGTTCGATCACTCCCAATACAAGCATTTTGTTTCTTTGGTCTTCGTATGTATTACTGGCAGTCTCCATGGTGGAAAAAACGTCCGAGAGAAGTCTCAATTGTACCCCTTGCTGCAATGAATACAGATAAGCCGCTCTTTGCAAAGCAAGCATCCTTGCAGCTTCGGATTTCATACAAGGATCAGATATACCAACTACCCGGCCTTTCCGTTGAGAAGTAAACACCCATTCCGGCAAAGTCTCCCGCTGTCCCGGTCTCCAGTCATAAGATTGGTTATAAACTGTATCAACAGGCATTGCCTGTGAAAACACATCAATACCGGGAGACAAAAGCAACTGGATAATAAAAATAACTACCCAATTATATCTTATATCCGACAAATTAAGCTTCATCATTCAATCTTCAAATAGTTGGGTAGTTATTAAAGAGATCATTACTATCCGCAATGTTTTAAACAAGCTGCTTATTGGGCGTTTTTACTCATTTCTTCTTCAAATACCTTTTTGAACTTTTCATATTCAAAGTCAATGCGCAATTTGTCATCATTCTTAATACGATTTGCCATAGCATTCATGATTTCCTCTCCTGCCAGTTCAAGAGAGACATATACTTTGTATTTACCATCAGGAGTCTTCATGGTTTTTTCACAAATTACACGCGTACCGCTCAATTCCTGTTCCACTACCGTACGGGTCAATGATTGATAACGACTTTTGCTTTCATCATTTTCACCTTGCTGATAAGAGGAAACATAACTATCGGTTACCGATTTCACTTTTGCATTGATAGCAGTAGCAATTTCAGCCCGGGCCTCCGTCATCGCTTTTTTCTTTGCAATAGACATATCCGTAGAAAGTCCCATCGAACTAGCTCTAAAATACTCTTTGTTCGTTTGAAATTCCGGTCCCGAACAAGGAACATTAATTTCTACGTCCTGTTGCACTGCCGGTTGCTGCACTGTTTGTGTTACAGGTTTTGAACTACCGCAACTTGTCATAACAACAATAGTTAGCAATGCTGTTCCCAATAAATTAATTCTTTTCATTTCAAGTCTTTTTTAATGTTAATATATGATTCATTTCAAGCCTCTCAACTTCACTATATTATTTTTGAAATCCTTCAATTGCAGCAGTGCCACAGATTGCAACTTACTCACCTCAATAACCATCTCCGTAGGCAGATCAGGCACAATGAGCGCAGTGACTCTGCGGTCATTGAACTTAGAACCCAGTTTGAGACTGACAATCGGAGATTCTTCACCTTTTTCGTTTATAACCGTCAGATTTCCACTATATAAGTCCACTTCGCAATCGTCAGCATTTGTATTCACAATCTTAAGATGTATCCTCGATTTGTCTCCCAAAGTTGCAAGTTTGTCAAATTCAACAAAGACACCATCCAACCATTCAACCCGAATTGCCTTTTGATTCTCTGGTTTGGCGGACTTAACCGGAACCAAAGGAGCAGGAATAACTTCCGGCACCACAACAGGGACAGATATAACCGGATCAGCTTCTTTTTCCGGTACGGAAGGACCGACTACCGGAACAGGAACATCCGGCAACATCTTCTGTCTTTCCGGAATCTTTCCGGTTCTGTCGAATGTTATTTTCTTCAATTCACGCGCAAACTCCCGATTCAACCGTTTTATCAATTCACGCGCCGCCATATTCTTGCCTTGAGAAGCGGACTTATTTTCAGGTACTAATGTCCGTTCATCATTAATAGAATAATTCAATAGGATTTGCCCCGTCCGGTTATTTTCTATTTTAATCCCCAACGTAGAAAAGAATTCGATGAAGTTGTACAGTTCACCCGGAACGGTATTGCCTTTACGACACTTATTATCCAATGTAACGATAATGTCGGCTTCAGAAGGAGATGCAACTACGTTAAAGAAATGATTGTTCAGCAAACTCTTCACAGTTCGTTCCACCGTCTCTATATCGCTCTGCGCACTTCTAACATAAGCAGAAGTCTGTGTCTGCGCCGTGTTGACAGTCAACGTTGCTCCGGGAAGAGAAGAAAGCATTTGTTTGAATAAAGCTGCATAACTTCCCTTCCGGAACAAGCTGAACACATCATCAATTAATGAAATTCCAATTTCCTGCTGTGCCTGTTTAGAAGTAATATTGCGCACATAAAGAGCGGCAACTCCCGATTCGTCGGTGGGAGACATGGAAGACAAATCTCCCGACCCGGAAACAAACTCGGCTTTCAACCGGATATTCCTTAACGGATTTCCATTACGGTAAACACCTATAGCAATAGGCTCCCTTATACCTTGAAACGGCGTGGCTGAAACGGTTGCCGGATTCAGAACAATCGTTATTCCATCAAATACTCCGGCCAAAGCCGCATATAGTTCAGTCGCCAGATTAATCGTCTTTCCTTCGTAAGAGCAGAACAACTCCTGATTAAGCACCGAGCGTATAGCCTCCATTCCATTTGAGAATAATTGAATGGCAGTCATTAAATCTCCCTGTTGTAAAGTAATGTGTCCCTTATACCAAAAATCGAAGCCGTTACGGATTGCCTTCTGACGACGTGCTTCCACCAAGGCCGCATAATCATCCTTATTCAGTTCATAATAAACCCAATACTCATTGTCACTTCGCCAGGAATCCACCAGACGAAAGTTCTCTATTTCCGCCCGGGCTTCTGTACGAATACTTTCTGCGAAGGTTTGTTTCACATTACCATCGTCCTCCAACGTATTCAACAAAGAATTGGCGGCAATCACCACTTGAATTTCAGATACAAGATCAGACAAAGCGTTTTGCTTTGCCTTTTGCTGATAATCTCCTTCCGATATTTCAGCCATTCCTATTCCGATGTAACTTAAACCACTAACAGGATGCTGTTTCACCCAGTCAGGACGGTTCGTTTGTTGACCGGAAAGCGGAAAGCAAAACCATGAAATCACAAGAATAAATAAAAGCCAATGTTTCATACGTCCTTGATTTATTGAATAGTCAAATAGATGGTACTTCCATCCACTCTATGTTCACTATCTATTCCGGAATCATTCAGATAATTAACCAGATTATCCGCAAACGTGATGCAATCCATCGGCAAGCCGTCGCTGTCCTTTGCAGGAATCTGTATCGAATCAAATATCAGACTATCGTCCACAGCACCTTGAATATGGTAGCGTCCTCCCTGGGCATTTTTTCGTACCCAATTGCGTATATGCGCCGAAAGAGTAGTACTACCGTTTATCCGACTATTCATCGTATTGATAGCATTATCTGCGAGACTAACCCGAAGAACAACCGTATTCCCCTGTTGAACTTTCCGGGCAAACTCTTTCGAGATATCTTTCAGAAAACCATCCAGAACATCTTGTGCCGCATATGCGCATAACTTATCCACGTCCGTCGTCCTAAAGCGGTTCGTCCAGCTTTTCCGGCTAGCCAAATCTACTCCGGTAGCCGTTTCACGAGCAGTCATAATCAATGAGACTCTACTTCCCGAAGCTGCAGATATGTCTTTTTGTAAATCAACAATCACATAGACGTCCGCTCCCGAATTCATCAACAACTGCTTATCATTGGAATCAGCATTCTTACTTTCCCATTCGGAAGCACGCAAAGTTCCTGACTGTTTTCCCTCGGCAGCCACTGTCTTCACGCCAAGCTTAACAAATCCCTCCTTTACCGTACTTACGGCTATACGAAGATCAAAATCATTCTTCAGAATATCAGCGTATGAGCTTCGGTCATTGCTTTTATAGGGGACTACCATGATTGTCGGCAAAGCAATTTGTTGCCGGGTTTCCTCCATCGACATTTCTTCCTGGGGTCTCGTCATCAATTTGTTCCGTATCAAGTCTTTTTTAAGCGCACCTAATAAGATTTGAGCCGTTACTGTACCATTGTATAGCTTGGAAGATTGTCGTACCGGATCTCCTACCGTTTCATAGTTCTTCACAAAGAGCATATAACGTGAACTGAAAAACTGATTCATATAGTAAGAATCTTCTTTCCCGACGAGCGGCTGTCCGTTTTCCACTCCGTCAATGCCGTTGAGAAATATAGCATTAAAGATCGACTTCAATGCCATATTATATACATCTTTCTTTTTTTCGGCTGTTCCGGAAGCGGTGATAACGGCTATGTTATCATCTGCCTTCATACAAGTTACGTCATTGGAGTATGACTCCTGTGCCATGAAATGAATAGTGTATACAACTAGCAGGTTCAAAAGCAGTATTCGTAACTTCATCATAGTCCAAGTCCGCCTAAAAAGGTATTTTTTCGAGAAAGAATAATCAATTTCTTTTCTTCTTTCGATGCTTTCATTATCTCCTCACCGCCTTTGCTCACGGTACATAAAGAACGCGTTCCGCTCAATACTTCTTTCACATTCAAACGTCCGACTTCTTTCAATGACAGTTCTCCAGCAATATCCATCTCTATGTAAACGATAAATTTCTGGCCTTTTTGTACCCCTCTCTTGGTTCCAAGATCGATATATACAGTTTGTGCTTTATCTTTTTTGGTACTCTCAATCTGTACAATCGTTCCTTTCATTTTGAAATACTCGTCAACAAAATCGTCCATGCTTATTACTACATAATCCAAAGTCTTAATGATAGCTTCATCAGGAGTATCGCCAATATTCCCGGTCAACCCCTCGTGAGTGAATGTCTGGGTTCCTTTGAGCGTACCGTTAGAAGGGTCTACTATTTTCAACGTGTAAGAAACACTCCCCTGATAATAGGTCTTCCCTTTACTATCTGTTTTTTTAACTCCCTGCATACTGGTAATATTTCCCTGAATAAGATATTGGGCGCCTAACGTTGTCATGACCTCGCTTCTGCAAACGGCATCTCCCATAGCAGAAGCCTCTTGGCGTCTTTTCGCTTCAGTCTTCAATGCTTCATTAGAATCAACATCAATAAGTTCTACACGATCCATCTTCTGGATACCTTCTATTACTTTATTACGCAATGCTTCCGCCAAAATATTACTGATAGTACCGGGACGCGAGAAATAATCAATATAGACTCTTTCTTTACCGTTTTCATCGGTTTGTGCATAGCCTAACATTGGAATTAGGCAAATAGAGAACAATAGTAAAATCTTCTTCATGTCTGTTTATTATTTATTATTAATGCTATGTTTGTTTTTTAGTGCAATATTTCGCTCTTTTAATACAATATAGAATGTTCTTTTTTCAATAATGATTTACTGTTATGAATGATTGTGTTTTCTCTGACTGCAAAGTTAAGCACACATTAAGGTGTATTGTATACACAATATTTACTACAACCATCCGTTAAACGAATAGTTATCTCCAAATATCAATGAGAAAAGGGAAAAGAGTGGTATGTTCAATAAAACGAGGTCGTTTTCCCGTCTCCAAGCTATTTGCACCATCGCATTTTCCACAGTTCTCTCGAATAAGTATAAAATAGCATTTGTTATATCCACTAAAATTGTTACATTTGTCCAATAATAAATTGCTTCCCAATGACAAGATACATGGAAACAGATTTAAAGAAGATAGTAGGACATCGGCTGCAAATGCTTCGTATGGAAAAGAATCTTACACAAGAACAAATGGGAGAAAAGTTGAACTTATCAACAAGTGCCTATTGTAAGATTGAATATGGTGAAACTGACCTCACGTTAACCAGGCTGAATAAAATAGCAGAGGTACTAAATATGTCTGCATTAGAACTATTTAATAAAATAGACGGGAATGTGTATGTCAATAATTCCGGTACTATCGGAACTAATATTGGAGTCGCTAAAGACTGTAGTAGCGTGCATATCGAAGCGGCAGATGATCTTCGTGAGCTAATAAAAGCAAACAGTCGGCTCCTTGACATGTTATATAAACGTATAGAGCTTTTAGAAAATAAAGTGCTCTTATAGTGATTATACGCCTAGAGAAATCTCATCAAGGTTTAAAATAGCAGAACATACCGGTCATCGAGTTCGAACAGATAAAGGTGCTCATAAACGTTCTGCATTGAATATATACGAAAAAAAGGCTGCAACTTCGTAAAAGATTGCAGCCCGTTTTTTTATTGGGTAACCTCTATACCCTAACTCTTATAAGAAGTCTCACGCAAAGATATCGCTCCGCAGAATATAACCGATAACATCTCCCTTACGTACGGTAGCGCCTTGTTGTGCACATATTTCCACCACACGTCCGGTAAATCCAGTCAGAATCTTTTCATATTCTCCCCATGGAGTAGAAAGATAACAAAAGACTTCGTCATGCTGATATTTACGTCCGATGAAAGGAGCAATGGATGGACCCTCTACGGAAACTTCCCAAAGTACCTGCCCGTTATCAGGAGCAATGACCGGGTCTGCCTTGGCGCGTTTCAACTTCTTGATATCTTCCTCGGAATAACCACTCTTTGCCATAGATGCATCCTTAGCATGTTGTAATTCATCCTCAAAACGTTTCTTGGCAACACCCGACTTATAATCGCGATACTGACGATCGTGCATAGCCAGTTCAAAAAGTTCTTCGTCATCCTCTCCATACTCCCAACCATTCTCATCCATTTCCTTGCGATAATCATCCAAAGCATCCGGATAATTCAACTGCGGATCAGTATCGACAAACTCATATCCTTTAGACTTCGCCAATTCTATAATCTCCGGAGCAAGCGTACCCGGCAGACGTCCACTCTTACCCAGAATCATATCCCAAGTATGGTTATCTATCATTGTCCAACGTTCTTCCCCTTTTACCTGCTGCATAAGATTCATTAATGCAACATTTTTCACATACTGGCTGAAAGGAGTCACCAAAGGAGGATAACCCAACTTAGGCCACACATATTCCACTTCGTCGAAAAGCATTACCAGCAAATCGTCAAGACTAAGTTCTGGTTCGTTCTTACTCTTTAATATCATATTGATACCGGAATGCACTCCTTTCAAGTCTGCCATCATGGAACCCATCATACCACCCGGCAAACCACATTTCAATAAAAGCGAAGACATATATTTGTTGGTAGGATCCATGAAGTAACCCAGAAAGTCATCAATGAATTCCTGCGTCATCGCACGAGCCTTCATATATGCTTTCATATTAATATCCGGAACCTGAAAACCTAAATCTTTCAACATTGCCTGTACCGAGATTACGTCCGGATGCACTTTGCCCCAAGACATCGGCTCCATAGCTACATCAATGATATCCGCACCATTCTCGCAAACCTCAAGGATAGAAGCCATAGACAATCCCGGCCCACTATGACCATGATATTGAATCAATATATCCGGATGTTTCTCCTTGATAGTCCTGACCAATTGCCCCAACATACCCGGGCGACCGATACCTGCCATGTCTTTCAAACAAATTTCAGGTGCACCGGCCTCAATCAGTTGATCGGCAATTCGGGCATAATACTCAACGGTATGCACCGGAGAATACGTGATACAAAGAGTTGCCTGCGGAATCATACCTGCTTCCAGAGCATATTTAATGGAGGGAATAATGTTTCTCGTCTCATTCAGTCCACAGAAGATACGGGTGATATCCACCCCTTGTGCATGCTTGACTTTATACATTAATTTACGCACATCCGCCGGAACCGGATACATACGTAATGCATTCAAACCACGATCGAGCATATGTGTTTGAATGCCCGCTTCTCTAAAAGGTGCAGTAAAAGCACGGACAGCTTTATTAGGATTTTCGCCGTACAATAGATTCACTTGCTCAAAAGCACCTCCATTCGTTTCAACTCTTGTAAAACAGCCCATCTCAACAATCAATGGAGCTATACGTACAAGCTGGTCAACCCGAGGTTGATACTTACCGGAAGATTGCCACATATCCCGATAAACAAGACTGAATTTGATTTCCTTTTTCA
>ERZ1504370.422-NODE-422-length-12498-cov-2.974443_pt1 | contig 12498 bp, 8 predicted proteins | sample MGYA00574850_ERZ1504370 | MGnify/ENA primary metagenome ERZ1504370 (study PRJEB39906, sample SAMEA3182070) | gut metagenome | biome: human; feature: gut; material: Stool; isolation source: human stools | place: Canada | collected 2011-11-22 ...
CGTGCTGCTGCCATTGCTAAGCACGCTCAGGAACTCACGGAAATTCACGACGGGTTCCTTGCCGATCTGCAAAAGCAAGCGCGTAAGGTGCAGGATGATATCGATCAGGCTCTGCTGCGTCAGGCACGATTGCATCGATACGCCGTGCGCGTGAGCGACGAGGGGATGGTGGAAAAGTTCTTTGTGCTCAACGCCTGAGAACCACAAATGTTCTGAGATATAGAAACACAGGCAGCCGACAAAAAAGCCGCCGGGGGTGAACCGACGGCGTTTTTGTTGGCTGTGGCGCTCTTTAGCGCTTGATGATTACACCGGCGTCGGGCGTAAACGTTGCCTTGAGTTCGGTGCCGACATCAATAAGCCCAGTGCCGGGCAGGAACGGAACAGACATGCTGTAGGGCTTGGTCTGGTTCGAGTTCGGAATCTGCACGTGATAGTCGATTCGATCGCCTTCGAACAGTCGGTTGACGATCTGCACGGTAAAACTCTCGGATCCGGCCTGCAGGTGCAGGTTTTCCGGACGCACCACGAGGTAGGCGTTTTCGCCCACGGCCGGGGGATTTTGCTTACCCATGCGGGCTCGCAGTTTTTGACCGGATACGGAGATGATGCCGTAGCCGTCGGCTTGCACGGCTTCCAGACGGCCCTCGATGAGGTTGGCCTGACCGATAAAGTCGGCAACAAAGGGTGTGGCCGGATCTTCGTAGAGCTGCATAGGCGTGCCGATTTGTTCTATCTTGCCGCCGTGCATCACCATGATGCGGTCCGACATTGTCAGAGCTTCTTTCTGATCGTGCGTGACATACAGGCACGTGATGCCGAGCTTTTGTTGAATGCGGCGGATTTCCGTTCGCATGTGCAAACGAAGCTTTGCGTCGAGGTTCGAGAGCGGTTCGTCCATCAGAAGAAGCTTCGGACGCAGCACGAGCACGCGGGCCAAAGCCACGCGCTGCTGTTCGCCGCCCGACAGCTGGCTCGGGTAGCGCTGTTCAGCCTTGGTTAGCCCCACGAGAGCGAGCGCCTCGCGAACCTTGGTTGCCATGGTGTCCTTTGACTCGCCGCGGATTTTGAGACCGTAGGCGACGTTGTCAAAAATCGTCATGTGCGGGAAAAGCGCGTAGTTCTGGAACACAAAGCCCAGCCCGCGTTCGTTGGCAGGAACGTTCGTAATGTCGACGCCGTCGACGAGGATCTGGCCCGAGCTCGGGGTTTCGAAACCTGCGATCATGCGAAGCGTCGTGGTTTTGCCGCAGCCCGACGGGCCGAGGAAGGTTAAAAATTCGCCGGGCTGTACGTCCAGATTGACGTTGTTGACCGCCAGGAACTCTTCGTTGTCCTTGATGAAACGGCGGCAGATGTTTTTAAGACTGAGAGAAACGGACATTTAGCGTGCTCCAATGGTGTCGCCGTTGCGGCACAGTACGCGGGCCAGCAGCGACATGGCGCCGGAGGCCAGGAAGACGAGAAGAATCAGCACAACCGAGAAGGCGCAGGCCTGCGCAAACTGCAGTTCGGTCATGCATTCCAGAATGCGGGTCGTGATCAGAGTCCAGTGAACCGACACGAGGAAGATCGTGGCGCTGATGGCCGTCATCGAGTGGATGAAGAGATACTTCATGCCCGAAAGGATGGCCGGCAGGACGAGCGGGATCGTGATCGACGTGAAGGTTTTCACGGACGAGGCGCCCAGGCTCCGGCTAGCTTCTTCGATCGAGGGATCGATCTGGGAGAGCGCGGCGATGACGTTGCGGATGCCAGCCGAAGAATAACGGAAGACGTATGCCGCAATCAGGATGTAGATCGTGCCGGTTAGAACGATCGGCTTGTCGTTGAAGGCGATGATGTAGGCGATACCGACCACGGTGCCCGGCAGCGTGTAGTTCAGAAGCGAGGCCGTTTCCAGAGTTTTGTGACCGCGCACCTTCAGGCGAGTCGTCACGTAGCCCACGAGAACAGCAAGCAGACCACCCAAAGGCGTACCGATGCAGGCGATCAGCAGCGTGTCCTTGATGGCTTTCATGCCGTGGGTCATGACGTATTCGTAGTTGGCGAAGGTAATCGAGTTGTCGACGCCCCACACCTTGACGACACTGCCCAGAACGATGACCGAGTAGATAGCGATGATCAGGGCGATTACGGCTGCGATGACCACGGCCATGACGGTCGTCACGAGCAGCCCCGGGCCGTGAATCGAGCTGCGTCCGCCGGCTTTACCGCTCACCGTCACGAAGTTCTTGCGGCTTACCCAGTAGTGCTGCAGCAGGTATACGGCGAGAGCCGGAATGAGCAGCATGAAAGAAAGCGCTGCGCCGCCCTTAAAGTCGTACATGCCGGTAATCTGCAGATAAGCCTGTGTCGGGAGCACCGGGAAGGAGTGTCCGCCCAAGACCTGAGGTGTTGCAAAGTCGGCGAGCGAACAGGAGAAAACGAGAAGAAACGCGTTGGCGATGCCGGGAACGGCAAGCGGCATCGTGACCGTACGAAAGACCGTAAGACTCGAAGCGCCCAGAGAATAGGCAGCGTCTTCCAGGTTCGGATCGATGCGCGAGAGAATGGTCGAGAGCGTCATGAACGCCACCGGGAAAAAGGTAAGCGTTTCGGAAATGAAGGTGCCCCAGAAGCCGTAGAAGTTGAAGTCCTCGATGCCCAAAAGCGTGAGGATCATGCCGTTGGGACCCAAGAGAAGCGTGAGCGCGATACTGCTTGTAAAGGGAGGAGAAATCAGAGGCAGGATCGTGATTGCGCTGATGATGAATTTCACCCAAGCGGGCATGCGCAGACGCGTGACGGCAAAGGCGAAGATAAAGCCCAGAACGGTACCGGCCAGGCCTACGGAAAAGCCAAGCAGGATACTGTTGACAGCTGCCTGCTGGTCGTACCAGCTTGAGACGAAGGGCTTGAGATTTTCAAAGGTAAAACCGCTCTCGCCCCAGAAGGTCATGGCAAGAAGCCGGCAGAGCGGATAAAGCACGAAGACGCCGATCAAAAGCCACAGCATCGCCACGGTGAGACGTGTCGTGGCGTCTCGTCCCGATGCACCGGAAGAGGTCGTCATAGTGGTTCGAAAAAAAAGAGAAGAGGGAGGCCGAGCAAATGTCAGCCTCCGAATGCCGATGAAAAAATAAGTATTGCCGGCGAGCGCCGCCGTTAAAAACCTTGCCGGACGGCGTTCGCGTGAGGCGAAGTTTTACTTGATGACTTCGTTGATCCAGCGCTGGGTGTATTCCTTGCGCTTTTCGCCCTTCCAGGTGACGTCGGTCGGAATCATCTTGATCTTGGTGAGATCGAGAATGGGATTGTCCGTCTTCACGTCATTGCGGGTCGGAACGTAATTGATCTTGTTGGCGACGATGAATTCGGCAAACTTCTTGGAAGCGGCCCAGTCGACGAACTTCTTGGCTTCGGCGTTGTTCTTGCCACCCTTGATGACGCCCGTGGCTTCAATGCCGTAGCTCACGCCGTCTTCAGGATAGGTAATCACGACCGGATAACCCTGCTGCTGGATGTCCAAAGCGTCGACAATGTAGAAGATGCCTGAAGCGCACTGACCGGTCGCAATCGGCATGGCGCCGCCCGCACCGCTCTTGGTGTACATCTGGATGTTGCCGTTGAGTTGCTTCTGGAACTTGAAGGCTTCGTCTTCACCCATGATCTTCACGAGCGAGAAGATGCGTTCGGTAGCCGTGCCGGACGTACGGGCATCGGCCATTTGCAGATTCTTCTTGTAGCGCGGATCAAGAAGGTCGGCCCACTTCTTCGGCGGTTCCATGTTGTTCTTCTTCAGGAACTTGGTGTTGGTGAGGAAGCACAGCGGAATGACGCCGATGCCGGTCCAGTAGTTGTTGGGATCGCGCAAGGAGGCGTCGATCGCGTCGGAGTCGGCCGGACGATAGGCTTCGAAGATGCCTTCCTTGCTGGCGGCGGCATACATGTCGGCAGGACCGCCCATCATGATGTCGACCTGCGGGTTGCCCTTTTCTGCGGTCAGACGAGCCAGTGCCTCACCAGTGGAAAAGCGAAGGAAGTTCACCTTGATGCCCGTGTCCTTGGTGAATTCGGCGAAGATGCGCGAAGCGTACTTCTCCGGCATCACGGAGTAGGCGTTGAGTTCGGCAGCGTTAACGCCGAGGCACAAAGAGGCGAGACCTGCGAGCACGGTCAGAAGTTTTTTCTTGGACATGTCCTTTCCTTCCTTGAATTAATTTTTCGCGTTGCTCTGCTTCTTTGAACCGTTCGCGTGAACAGCCGGCGCGGATACTATGGGCTTCAAAATGCCGCCTTGCGCTCTTTGAGAGCGCAAAAAGGAAACGCGGCAACGCGTCGGAAGGAAATTGTACCCAAAAGGTCTCGGGTATCTACTAGATTTTGCGAACCCAAAAGGAGATTCTGCTGACTTGATGGGGCATCTAAGAAACTGAACGCCGCAGACGATGGCATCTGCGGCGTTCAATCCAATCCACGGATCAGAGGCGATTAGGCTTCGGGTTCCGGGCGGCTCAGGCGCATTGTGTTGAGCATTGCGGCGGCAGCCGGCGCGATGTCGCTGGCGGTAAAGCCCGCGGCGTACTCTTCACTTGCCTTGCCGTGCAGATAAACGGCGGCAAGCGTCGCGCTTACGAGGTCGTAGCCTTGCGCAAAGAAGGCACCGAGCATGCCGCTTAGCACATCGCCCGAACCGGCGGTGGCGAGCATGGCGTTGCCCGTGGGATTGATCCAGGTGCGCGAGCTGCGCAGGGTGATGACGCTGCCGGCGCCTTTCAAAATCGAAATGGCACCGGTCTGAACGGCGAGCTCTCGGGCAGCTCCGATGCGGTCGGCCTGAACCTTTTCAACGGTGCTTCGGATGATGGCGGCAGCTTCGCCCGGATGCGGAGTGATGACCGTGTGAGCTTTGCGGGCAAGCAGCGCATCCTGAAGCGACATGTCGTCGGCAATCATGCGAAGTGCATCGGCATCAAGAATCAACGGTACCGGAGCAGCGATGGCATCGGCCAGACGCTTGCGGGCTTTGTCGGAAAAGCCCATGCCGCAGCCCACGACATTGCAGGAGGTCTTCGTGAGATCAATTTCGCCGTCGGCGACCATGAGTTCCGGATAGATCGTGTCGAAAGCCGGGGCCTTGTCGCTCATGAATTCGACCGTGACGCGGCCTGCGCCCGTCACGATTGCCGCACGGGCCGCAAGAACGGCCGCGCCGATCGTGCCGGTTTCGCCGCCCACTACAGCCACGTGACCGTAGTTTCCCTTGTGACTGTTGCGGCTGCGTTCCTCGAGCACGTGACGGAAGTCGTCGGGTTCGACGAGACCGAGCGTGGAAAGGGGAACGGAAACGCCGAGTTCGTTCACTTCGACGAAACCGGCGGCATCGGCGCCTTCGCACATGAAGCAACCTGCCTTCGGAGCGAGCATGGCAAGCGTGATGTCGGCCATGCAGCCCTTGACTCCGCCCACCCAGCGGCCGGTCATCGGGTCCAGGCCGGAGGGGATGTCAACGCTGATGTGCAAAGCCTGACGTTCGTTAAACCACATGGCGGCGTCTTGGAAGTCTCCTGCCAGCGGCTTTTTCATGCCCGTTCCAAAAAGCGCATCGATCACGACTTCGGCCTTGTCGGCGTTGTAAGGGTCGCTGATCACGGTGCCGCCTGCGTTCACATAGGCGTTGTACATGGCAAGTGCATCTTCGGTCTTGGGCTTGTCGCAGCCGATCAGGGCAACAGTCACGCGGTATTCGCGATCAAGCAGCAGTCGAGCGGCGGCAAAACCGTCGCCGCCGTTGTTGCCGGGGCCGCAGATGAAGACGACATGCTTGCCGGGTTCGAGCGATTCGCAGACTCGATCGGCAATCACGAGGCCGGCGCGACGCATGAGTTCGGCGGCGGGAAGCTGGGACTGATAGCGGTGTTCGAGCGAAGCGAGTTCGTCGAGATTGAGAATTTGCTGTGCCATGGTAGATGTAATGAAAACTCGGTGTCTGAAAGGATGCGCAATTGTACGCCGAGGTACCGACTATTCGTTTTTGACCATCTTTTCTTGGGGCATCTGAGAAAAAAGCCAGTCGACGAATCCGCCGCGGTTGCGCGAGCAGACGTAAAGTCGCCCTTGGCCCGAGAACTTCAGAACGATGCCTTCGCCTGAAGTTTGACTGTGGAAGATCTTTCCGAAGAAACCCTGCTTGGCGGTGTTGAGTGCAAGCTCGTAATCGAGCTCCGTATCCCATGCCACCAGATGACCGTTGTCGACGTAAACCGAACGGCTGCCGTCAAGATCAATGGCACGCATGGAACCGAAGCCGCTTACGGCCACTTCGCCCGTTCCACCCGTGTGGATCACGAAAAAGCCGCCCGAGTTGCCCAAAAGGGCGCGCCCGATGCCCTGAGTTTTCGCATTGAGCTCCACGTCTTCGGTGCTTGCCAGATAGGCTCCGTCTGCAATCATGTACTGGCGCTCCCCCGTCTGTAGCACGGCAACGTCGCCCGGAAGCGTCGGAGTGAGAAGAACCTCACCCGGTCCGTCGACGGCTTCAATTTTTTGCTGAAAAAAGCTTTCGTCGTTGAGCACCTTTCGAGACAGCGCGGAAAAAAGGCCGCCTTTGGCTCGTCCGGTGAGAGCAAGCGTGGAATCCATGGATACCATGGCGTTGCGTTCGGCAAAGATGCTTTCGCCCTTGTCGAGTACAACGCTCAATAGGGGATCAATGGAGCCGGAAACTGTGATGCGTGGCATGACGGAATTCCTTTGAAAAGCGATTAAACGTCCGGGTCGGGATTTGTGTTGCGAAGCATTGTACTTGTCCGGTTCCCAAAGTCTTGGCAAATCATTTCCGGACCAACAGGTAAGGCCATAGGACCGTTATAATTGACAGATTCAATTGCCCGTGCGGCACCGAGTCGGCGGGCTTTCTTTGCAATCTCAGCGGTTGAATTTCCAAGATGTCACAGATCTCCGTTCTTCGCATTCCCGGCTCTTGCGCGTTGTCCGAATTTCGCGCCGAGCGTCTCCTCAAGCAGCTGCGCGGCGTGTGTCCTGCCGTGCAGGCCGTCTCCGGCCGCTATCTGCACTTTGTGCATATCTCGAGAGATTTGACCGAAGATGAAGCGCAGCGTCTGGCCGCGCTTCTTGATTATGGGGATCCGGCAGATGAAAAGGCCGGCAATCTTCAGTTCCTGGTTGTGCCGCGTCTGGGCACCATCAGTCCCTGGGCTTCAAAGGCAACCGACATCGTGCACAACACGGGCATCGATGCGGTGGCCCGCGTCGAGCGCGGCGTGCTCTATACGCTTTCGGTCGAGGGCGACGTTGATCAGGCTGCCGTTGCGGCTCTGCTGCACGATCGCATGACCGAGACGGTGCTTGCGGCCGACGCCGATCCTGCCGTGCTCTTTTCCGACGTTCAGGGCCGCGAAATGCGCACCGTTGACATTCTTGCGGGCGGCAAGGAAGCGCTGGAAGCGGCCAACGTCGAAATGGGCCTTGCGCTGGCTGCCGACGAAATTGACTATCTCGTTGACGCTTTTACCAAGCAACAGCGCAATCCCACGGACGTTGAACTGATGATGTTCGCGCAGGCCAACTCCGAGCACTGCCGCCACAAGATCTTCAATGCCAAGTTCACGATTGACGGCGTCGAACAGGAAAAGACCCTGTTTGGCATGATCCGTGAAACGCACAAGGCGGCACCTCGCGGCACCATCATTGCCTATGCCGACAACGCTGCCGTCTTCGAAGGCCCTGAGGTCGACCGTCTTTATCCGCGTCCGTCGGCCGAAGACCGCTTTGGTTCTCATTACGAAGAAATCAAGGAACCGACCCATACCGTCTTTAAGGTCGAAACCCACAACCATCCGACCGCTATTTCTCCGTTCCCGGGAGCTTCCACGGGTTCGGGCGGCGAAATTCGCGATGAAGGTGCAACGGGTCGCGGCGCTCGTCCGAAGGCGGGCCTGTGTGGCTTTACTGTCTCGGCTCTGCATCTGCCGGGCAAGGCTCAGGAATGGGAAAACGACAAGAACACCGCCGCCGACTGCGACTGTGGCAAAGACAAGATTTACGGTGCTCCCTCGCGCATCGCTACGCCTCTGTCAATCATGACCGAGGGCCCCATCGGTGCCGCGAGCTTTAACAATGAATTCGGTCGCGCCAACATTCTCGGTTACTTTCGCGCTTTCGAAGCGCGCGTGGGAGACACCCGCTACGGCTACCACAAGCCCATCATGCTTGCGGGCGGCATCGGCAACATCCGCGACGATCAAACCAAGAAGCTCGAGTTGCCTGCGGGCACGCTCCTGATCGTGCTCGGCGGCCCGGGTATGCGCATCGGTCTGGGTGGCGGCGCCGCAAGTTCCATGACTTCGGGTTCGAATGCTGAAGCGCTTGACTTTGACAGCGTGCAGCGCGGCAACCCCGAAATGGAGCGCCGCGCTCAGGAAGTGATCGACCGCTGTTGGTCGTGCGGCAAGGACAATCCGATTCTGGCCATTCACGACATCGGTGCGGGCGGTCTTTCGAACGCTATGCCGGAACTTGCCGACCTCTCGGGACACGGCGCACGTTTGTCTCTCGACAAGGTGCCGGTTGAAGAAAAGGGCATGAGCCCGCTCGAAGTCTGGTGTAACGAAAGTCAGGAACGCTATGCGCTCGCAATTGCTCCGGAGTCGCTTGAAAAGTTTGATGACTTCTGCCGCCGCGAACGTTGCCCGTACGCTGTGCTGGGCGCCATCTCCGAAGACGGCGAACTGATTGTGGAAGGCCGCAAGGGTGAAGACCGCGCCGTGCAGATGCCCATGGAAGTGCTCCTCGGCAAGCCGCCGCGCATGCACCGTAACGTGACGAGCGTCAAGGCCGATCTGTCCGGTTTCAAGACCGACGTGACGCTCAAGGAAGCTCTTTACCGCGTGCTCAAGCACCCGACGGTGGCCAACAAATCCTTCCTGATTTCGATCGGCGATCGCTCCGTGGGCGGTCTCGTAAGCCGCGATCAGATGGTCGGTCCCTGGCAGGTGCCGGTTGCCGACTGCGCGGTGACCTGCGTTTCCTTTACGTCGGAGGCGGGCGAAGCCATGGCAATGGGCGAACGTACGCCGGTGGCCGTGATTGATGCTGCTGCCGCCAGCCGGATGGCTGTGGGCGAGGCTCTCACCAACATTGCCGCCGCCGACATTGATCTCTCGCTTGTGAAGCTTTCGGCCAACTGGATGGCCGCCTGCGGCGCTGCGGGTGAAGACGCCAAGCTCTTTAGTGCCGTTGAAGCCGCGAGCGTCATTTGCCAGAAGCTGGGTATTTCGATTCCCGTGGGCAAGGATTCCTGCTCAATGCGCACCGCCTGGAAGGACGGCGAAGAAGCCAAGTGTGTGACGAGTCCGGTATCGCTCATCGTCTCGGCAGCAGCGCCTGTTGGCAACGTGCGCCTGACGCTCACACCGGAACTCCGTAAGGATGTAAAGAGTGTGCTCCTTGCCGCCGACCTCGGTTTCGGAAAGAACCGCATGGGCGCCTCTATTCTCGCGCAGTGCGTGCAGAGCTTCGGCGACACGGCTCCCGATGTGGACTGCCCCGAAACGCTCGCCAAATTCGTGCGTCTGATTCGTAAGCTCACGCTTGCCGGTTGCGTCCTTTCCTATCACGACCGCAGTGACGGCGGCTTTGCCGCAACGGCAGCGGAAATGATGTTTGCCTCGCACTGCGGTGTGACTCTCAATGCCGAAATGCTGGGCGGCAATGTTCTTGAAGGGCTCTTTGCCGAAGAACTCGGTGCGCTCATCCAGGTACCTGCAGATCGTCTCGACGAAGTGATGGCCGAAGTCAAGGCCGAAGGGCTGGAAGCAGTGTTTAAGACTGTGGGTGGGCTCAACGACGAGGACGCGCTCGTCGTTCTTGAACACGGCAAGGAAATCTTGCGCGAAGCCCGCACGGACCTCACGCGCGCCTGGTGTGAAGTTTCCAACGCCATCGCCCGCAACCGCGATAACCCGGTGTGCGCCGACAGCGAAACCGACTGGATGTGTGACAAGGACGTCAAGGGACTGTTCGTAAAGACCACCTTTGACAACGAAGAGCGCATTGCCGCTCCCTACATTGCCACTGGTGTGCGTCCGAAGCTTGCCGTGTTGCGCGAACAGGGTGTCAACTCCCAGACCGAAATGGCTGCGGCATTCACCCGCGCGGGCTTTGAAGCCTATGACGTGCACATGACCGATCTGCTTACCGGCCGCATCACACTTGAAGACTTCGTGGGCCTGGCCGTCTGCGGCGGCTTCTCCTACGGCGACGTGCTGGGTGCCGGCGGCGGCTGGGCCAAGACCATCCTTCACAACGCCATGCTTTCGGACATGTTCTCGGCGTTCTTCAACCGTACGGATACCTTTGCTTTGGGCATCTGCAACGGCTGCCAGATGATGAGCCGCTTAAAGAGCCTGATTCCGGGGGCGCAAGCCTGGCCGCAGTTCGTACGCAACCGTTCCGAACAATTCGAAGCTCGCTGCGTGCAGCTGCGTATCGAGGAGAGCCCCTCGATTCTGTTCCGCGGCATGGCCGGCAGCAGCATGCCGATCGTGAACTCCCATGGCGAAGGTCGCGTACAGTGGGATCGTCCTGAAGACGCACAGACCGCTTTGATTGCGGCGCGCTATGTCGACGGCAACGGTGAGCCCACCGAACGCTATCCGCTCAATCCCAACGGCTCAATCGGCGGCGTGACCTCCGTGACCACACCCGACGGTCGCTTCACGATCATGATGCCGCATCCGGAACGCAGCCACCGCACGGTGCAACTGTCCTGGCATCCGCGTGAAATGGGTGCCTTCTCGCCTTGGGTGCGCATGTTTGAAAACGCGCGCGTTTGGGTGGGTTAATCAGACTCACGTTTGACAAAAAGGCCTGCTGGAGAACGCAAATCCATCGGGCCTTTTTTAACGCTCAAGCTTGACAAAGATGGACGCTGCCGTACTGCTTTCGTTTGCCGCTGCAAGCCTGGTGCTTGCTGCCGCTCCCGGTCCTGACATTCTCTATGTGCTGGCTCAGTCGGCACAGTCGGGCGCACGCGCAGGGCTGGCGGTGGTCGTCGGACTCATGATCGGCTGCCTCATTCAGACGGCGGCGGCCGCTGCGGGCCTTGCGGCGGTGGTCGTAGCCAGCCCATGGCTTTTCTGGACCATTCGTCTTGCGGGCGCTGCGTACCTTGTGTATCTTGCCTGGGGCGCCTGGCACGCTCCCGTGTCCGTCGGTCAAACGCAGGCAGAACGCATCAATCTCGCTGTATTGCTGCGTCGCGGCGTCATCATGAACGTCACCAACCCTAAGGTGCAGATCTTCTTTTTGGCCTTTTTCCCGCAGTTTGCGAGCAAAGGAGCGACGGGCTGGCAGATGGCCTCCGAAATGGGACTTCTTGGCGTTGTCTTTACGCTGTGCGCCTTTGTGGTGATGGCAGGCTGCGCGCTTTTTGCCGGGGTGCTTTCCGATACGATTCGATCACCTCGGGTTCAGTTTGTTTTGAACAAAGCTTCGGCACTCATTTTCCTGGGGCTGGCGGTGGCGGCTGTTGTAGCGCAATGACCTTTCCGAGGCCAGCGGAATTCGAATTTCCTCCCAACTAAGATGTCCTGCCTATGCAAGGCAGCCGCCGAATCGGTACCATTCGCCCATGCTCCAATGCCTCTTGGGCGAGCTACTTTTATCAGCAACAAAGAAGAAAGACAAAATGCTGTTTTCAAATACTGCCGCAGATGATACGAACCGCGTCCGCATTAAATTGTGCGGGCTCACGCTGGAAGACGATGTATTGACCGCCGTTCAATCGGGTGCCGATGCGGTGGGCTTTGTGTGCTATCCGGGCAGTTCCCGGTACGTCACGCCGTCACGACTCATGTGCCTGCTGAGTCTGGTACCGTCTTCCGTCACCAAGGTGCTTGTTTTTGTGAATCCGACGAGCGAAGAGGTGCGTGAACACCTCGCGATGTTCCCGGACTGTGTGCTGCAGTTCCACGGCAACGAATCGCGCGCGTTCTGCGACCAGTTCCATGTGCCCTACGTCAAGGCTGTGGCGGTCAAGAATCCCGAGAATCTTCTCAAGGCTCAGGATGAATACCCGATGGCCGTGGCCCTGTTGGCCGACGCCGCAACGCCGGAGTACGGCGGCTGCGGACAGTCGTTCGATTGGGAAGGAGTGGGTAAGATCCGCGATCAGATCCGCAAGCCTCTGATTGTGGCCGGCGGTCTCAAAGAACAGAATGTCAGTCAGGCGATCCGCACTATGCGTCCGTGGGCGGTGGATGCCGCAAGCGGCGTTGAAACGGCCCGCGGCATCAAGGATCACGACAAGATTCAAAAATTTATCGAAGCCGTGCGCCGCGGCGGTGACTGCAAGGACACGCTGCCGCAGTCCTAAGACAGTTCTGATGCAAGGTGAAGTCCGTTGAATTCAGCGGGCTTCATTGTTTTTGTGCCCAGTGAGACAAGCTTGCGGCCGGCGCGCAGGACGGTTTTATCCTTTGTAAAGAGAAAGTC
>ERZ1504370.459-NODE-459-length-11998-cov-3.310810_pt1 | contig 11998 bp, 8 predicted proteins | sample MGYA00574850_ERZ1504370 | MGnify/ENA primary metagenome ERZ1504370 (study PRJEB39906, sample SAMEA3182070) | gut metagenome | biome: human; feature: gut; material: Stool; isolation source: human stools | place: Canada | collected 2011-11-22 ...
TACGAAGAACAGGTTTTCCGTAATCTGGCCACGCAACTGGAAGGCGATGTTCTTCACTGTTTCTGCCGACAGGGGAGCACAGAACTTGATGACTTTAACGCCATTGACTTCCTGCACGTTCTTCAGCAGTCTTTCTTTCAGCTGTGCTTCTTTCTCTTTCATGAAGTCCTCTACCTGCTTCTTCAGTCCGGCGTTTTCGTCAATATACTTACGGATGGTTCCGGCAAGGTCGGGTGCGTTGTTGAAGAGCGCCTTCAAGTCGTGCAGCGTGTCCTCGATGGTGTTCATCAGTTCCTCCACGCGTGCACCCGTGTAGGCTTCGATACGGCGCACACCGGCAGCCACGGAGCTTTCGGAGATAATCTTCACCATACCGATGTTTCCGGTTGCAGCCACGTGCGTACCACCACAGAATTCTACGGAAGAACCGAACTGGATAACGCGTACATGGTCGCCGTACTTCTCGCCGAACAGAGCGATGGCGCCCAGTTCTTTGGCTTCTTCGATAGGAATGTTGCGGTATTCCTTCAAAGGTATGTTGGCGCGAATCTTTGCATTAACGATGTGTTCCACCTTGCGGATTTCCTCGTCCGTCACCTTCTGGAAGTGTGAGAAGTCGAAACGCAGGGAGTCCGGTGTAACCAAAGAGCCCTTCTGCTCTACATGCTCGCCCAATACTTCGCGCAGCGCAGCATCCAGCAAGTGGGTGGCAGAGTGGTTGGCGGCACAAGCGGCACGCTTGTCGGTATCCACGCATGCCATCATCGGAGCTTCCATGTGTTCGGGCAGCTTCTTGGTGATGTGGATAGGCAGGTTGTTCTCCTTCTTGGTGTCTACCACTTCGATGGTTTCAAACTCGTTCACCAATACACCGGTGTCACCTACCTGACCGCCGCTTTCGGCATAGAACGGAGTCTTGTCCAGTACAATCTGATACAAGGTTTGGTTCTTCTGCTTCACTTGGCGGTAGCGCAGAATGGATGTTTCGTATTCCGTATAGTCATATCCTACGAATTCGGTAGTACCCTCCTTTAGCGTAATCCAGTCACCAGTCTCTATGGCGGCGGCATTGCGGGCACGCTGTTTCTGCTGCTGCATTTCGGCGTCAAACTCCTTGATGTCGGCAGTCATGCCGTTTTCGCGGAGAATCAGTTCCGTCAAGTCGAGCGGGAAACCGAAGGTATCATATAAGGTAAAGGCATCCTTTCCGCTGATTTCGTTCTTGCCGGCGGCTTTGGCGTCTGCCATGGTCTTTTCCAGCAGGCGGATACCCGTCTCCAGGGTGCGGAGGAAGGAATCTTCTTCTTCCTTGATAACTTTGGCAATCAGTTCCTTCTGTGCATCCAGTTCGGGATAAGCGGCGCCCATGTTCTCGATGAGTACGGGGAGGAGCTTGTACATGAATGCCTGCTTCTGTCCGAGGAACGTGTAACCGTAGCGCACGGCACGGCGGAGGATACGACGGATGACGTAACCTGCCTTGGCATTGCTCGGAAGCTGTCCGTCGGTGATGGAGAAGGCGATGGTGCGGATGTGGTCGGCAATTACACGCATGGCGATGTCCGACTTCTCATCTTCGCCATACTTCTTGCCTGCCATGTCTCCGATGGCTTTCAGTATCGGTTGGAATACGTCGGTGTCGTAGTTGGAGGTCTTTCCTTGCAGTGTGCGCACCAGTCGCTCGAAGCCCATGCCGGTGTCGATAACCTTGGCGGGAAGTCCTTCCAGGCTGCCGTCCGCCTTGCGGTTGAACTGCATGAACACGAGGTTCCAGATTTCAATCACCTGCGGGTGGTCTTTGTTCACCAGCTGGCTGCCGGGTACTTTGGCCTTCTCTTCTTCCGAACGGGAGTCCACATGGATTTCCGAACACGGACCGCACGGTCCCGTATCACCCATTTCCCAGAAGTTGTCGTGTTTGTTGCCATTCAGAATGTGGTCTTTCGGCAAGAACTGCTCCCAGTAAGAAGCGGCTTCGTTGTCGCGTTCCAGTCCTTCTTCGGCGCTACCTTCGAATACGGTGGCGTAGAGGTCTTTGGGGTCGAGTTTCAATACATCCACCAGATACTCCCATGCCCAGGAGATGGCTTCCTTCTTGAAGTAGTCGCCAAACGACCAGTTGCCCAGCATCTCGAACATGGTGTGGTGGTAGGTATCGTGACCCACTTCCTCCAGGTCGTTGTGCTTTCCGCTTACGCGAAGGCATTTCTGCGAGTCAGCAACTCTTTTGTATTTCGCCGGGTGGTTGCCCAAAATGATATCTTTAAACTGGTTCATTCCCGCATTGGTGAACATCAACGTGGGGTCATCCTTAATCACCATCGGGGCCGAAGGCACTATCTGGTGGCCTTTACTTTCGAAGAAACTCTTGAAAGAGTCTCTGATTTCGTTTGCAGTCAACATACTCTCTATTGATTTATCTGATTCTAATTTGATTTACCTTCTCTTGTCGTTTTTTGCCCGTTTCTTACTACTAACTACTTGCTACTTAGTCTTAATATTCTTGAAAAAACTGTGCAAAGATAGCTTGTTTTTATTACTTTTGTCGCATTGACAAGCGAAATATTTCCTAAGATGCGCAAAGTTTACTACATTTATAATCCCCAGACGCAGACGTACGACCGTATTTATCCTACCGTGAGGCAGCGGGCGCTGAGCATTCTCCGCCGTTTGTTCATCGGTATGGGGCTGGGTGCGGGCAGTTTCATCGTATTGCTGCTTATCTTTGGCTCTCCGTCGGAGAAGGAGTTGCGAAAGGAGAACAGCAAACTGCAGGCGCAGTACAACGTCCTCTCCCGCCGGCTGGACGAGGCTATGGGAGTGCTGCAAGACATACAGCAGCGTGATGACAATCTGTACCGGGTGATTTTCATGGCCGACCCTATTCCTTCTGCCATCCGTCAGGCTGGATACGGCGGTACCAACCGCTATGAGCATCTGATGGATATGGCTAACTCCGACTTGGTTATCAATACCACGCAGAAAATGGATATGATTAGCAAGCAACTCTATATCCAGTCCCGCTCCTTTGACGATGTGGTGGAGATGTGCAAGAATCATGATGAAATGCTGCGCTGCATTCCTGCCATACAGCCGGTTTCCAATAAAGACCTCCGTAAGACCGCTTCGGGTTACGGTACGCGTATCGACCCCATTTATGGTACCAGCAAGTTCCATGAGGGTATGGACTTTTCGGCTCCCCAGGGCACGGATGTCTATGCCACGGGAGATGGCACCGTGGTGCAGATGGGCTGGCAATCGGGCTATGGCAACAGAATTGTGATAGACCACGGCTTCGGTTATCAGACGGTGTATGCACACTTGCGCGATTTCCGGACGAAGTTGGGCAAGAAAGTGGTACGTGGTGAGGTCATTGGCGGGGTAGGCAGTACGGGCAAGAGTACTGGTCCGCACTTGCACTACGAAGTACACGTCAAGGGAAAAGTTGTGAATCCCGTCAACTACTACTTCATGGATCTCAGTGCCGAGGATTATGACCGCATGATACAGATTGCGGCGAACCATGGTAAGGTGCTTGATTGACGGATGATTTATAGAGAAAGGATTACATCATGCTGAATACAGATAAGAATTTAAAGTTATATTACTCCATCAGCGAGGTGGCTGCCATGTTCGATGTCAACGAATCACTGCTCCGTTTCTGGGAAAAGGAGTTTCCGCAACTCAATCCGAAGAAGGGGGGGCGGGGAATACGCCAGTACCGTAAGGAGGACATTGAGACAGTGAAACTTATCTATCATCTGGTGAAGGAGCGCGGAATGACCTTGCCCGGCGCCCGCCAACGGATGAAAGACAATAAAGAAGCTACGATACGCAACTTTGAAATCGTAGATCGCCTGAGAGCTATCCGCGAAGAACTGGTAGGCATGAAACTGGCATTGGATGAGTTTACTTACGAGGATGTGGAGAGCTTGAAGGAAAATATTCAAGGACTGAAGTAGAATAAATACCACTCCGTTTATTCCTCTACTCTCGTCACTTGTTTTATATTCTGTATCTGCTTCAGGTTATTGCAGATAGTGCGCACGTCGTCCACATCGTGTACATAGAGTTGTATCTTTCCTTCGAAGATACCGTCGTTGGTTTCGATGGTCAGTTTACGGATATTCACGTTGAGCTGGCGGGAGATGACTTGAGTTACTTCGTTCAGCAATCCCATGCTGTCTATACCTTTTATATATATGGTGACGAGGAACGACAAATCCTTGTGAGTGTCCCACTCGGTGGCGATGATACGGTTTCCGTAGCTACTCTTAAGGCGGGTGGCAACGGGGCATTGGCGCTTGTGGATGACAACACGGTTTTGCTCGTCGATGTATCCCAGTACGTCGTCACCCGGAATGGGATGGCAACAGTCGGCCATAATATAGTTCTTTGAGATGGTCTCTTCCGTCAGCTTCAGAATCTGCTTAGTGTTGATTTTCTCTTGCGGTGTTTTCTCTTCCGGTTGTTCTTTGGCATCCTTGTTGTCCTTGTTACCGAAGGAGAAGGTCAGGAACTTCTTCCAGTTGCTGTTCTGCTTTTCCTTGAACACGTTCTTGTCGGCATCGCCCAGCACAACCCGTTTGTTGCCGATGGCAACGAGCAGCTCGTCGCGGGTGTGGAAGCCGTGCAGCCTGGTCAGCTTGTCCAGAGCAGCATCATCCATACGTATATCCTCGTTTTTGAAGAATTCGTTCAGTATGGTTTCACCTTCTTTCTGATAGGTTTTCGCCTCTTTGCGCAGGATGGCGGCAATCTTGGCGCGGGCGCGGGCGGTGGTGGCATACACTTCCCACTCCGGCTGCACGCGTTGCGATTTGGAGGTCAATATCTCTACCTGGTCACCGCTTTGCAGTTTGTGGCTTAGGGGAACCAGTTTGTGGTTTACCTTGGCGCCGATGCAGTGGCTGCCGATGTCGGTATGCAAGGAGAAGGCAAAGTCCAGTGCCGTAGAGTTCTGCGGCATGGTCTTGAGGTCGCCTTTCGGGGTGAAGACGAAAATTTCCGATGCAAACAAGTTCAGTTTGATGGTATCGAGAAAATCGATGGCGTCCGGTTGTGGGTCGTCCAGAATTTCCTTGATGGTACGCAACCATTTCTCCAGTTCGCCTTCATCTTCGCTGCCTCCGCCTTCTTTGTATTTCCAGTGGGCGGCAAAGCCTTGTTCGGCAACGTCATTCATGCGTTCACTGCGGATTTGTACTTCAATCCATTGCCCGTTGTTACCCATAAGGGTGACGTGCAGGGCTTGGTAGCCGTTGGCTTTGGGATGGCTCACCCAGTCGCGCAGGCGGTCAGGGTGGGGCTTGTATATCTTGGATATGGAGACGTAAATGTCGAAGCAGTCGTTTAGCTCTTCCTCTATATTGCGGGGCTCGAAGATGATGCGGACAGCAAGCAAATCATAGATTTCCTCGAAGGGGACATGCTTGGTCTGCATTTTGTTCCAGATGGAGTAGATGGACTTTACACGGGCAAGGATACGGTATTTCAGTCCCATTTTGTCCAGTTGCGCCCGTATCGGAGCGGTGAACTCATTGAATACCTTGTCGCGCTCCACGGCGGTGGCTTCCAGTTTCTCTTCTATCTCGTGGTACTCTTCCGGATGTTCGTACTTGAAGCTCAGGTTTTCCAGTTCTGTCTTGATTTTGTACAAGCCGAGGCGGTTGGCGAGCGGGGCATAAATATAGAGTGTTTCGCCTGCAATCTTGAACTGCTTGTTGGGCAGCATGGAGCCGAGTGTACGCATGTTATGCAGACGGTCGGCTATCTTGATGAGGATAACCCGGATATCGTCGGACATGGTGAGCAGCAGCTTCTTGAAGTTCTCTGCCTGCGCCGAGGCACGGTCGCCGAAGATACCGCCGGAAATCTTTGTCAGCCCGTCTACAATCTGGGCGATTTTGGGACCGAAGATGTTTTCAATATCCTCTACGGTGTAGTCGGTGTCCTCCACCACATCATGCAGCAATGCCGAGCATATGGAAGTAGACCCCAGTCCTATCTCATTACAGACAATCTTTGCCACAGCAATGGGGTGCATGATGTAGGGCTCGCCGGAACGACGCTTGATGCCCTTATGCGCCTGGTTGGCAAAGTTGAATGCTTTGGTTATTATTTCGACGCGCTTGCGGTGCTTGGTGGCCAAATAGTCGTTCAACAGTTCTTGGAATGCCTGTTCGATCATTTCCTCTTCGGCTTTTTCCTTTTCCTTCTGACTTATATTTTCTTCCATATACTGCTTTCTCCTTTCTTCACTTCACTTTTTGCAAAAATAAGCAATTTTCAACACCGGGCAAGCGTTTATGTCTTTATTTATAAATCTTCAAGCGCTTTCCTGCGGAGATTCTGGTACTGCGCAATCCATTCCAACTTTTTAACTGATTGACAGTGACGCCGTATTTCCGTGCAATGCTGCCGAGATTCTCGCCACTGCGTATCTTGTGGTAGGTGACATTCCCCGTAGCGGTACTGCCTTTGCTGCTACGTGCCGTCGAGCGTGTATTGGAAACGGCCACGACTCTGCGGTTCTTGAACAGCTCGTTACTGCGGTGGGCATAGATGGTGTCTTGCTTGTCAATGAAGGCACTGATGTAGTTGATGGGGAGGCGTAGCGTCTGCGGCTTGCTCTCTCCGGGGATGATGCTTTTCTTGAATTGGGGATTTAGGCTCTTTATCTGGTCCAGGCTGATGCCGCATAGGTCGGAAATCTGCTCGAAATGAAGGTTACGGCTTACTTGCACCGTATCGGTTGCTTCCGGAATGTCGGTTTCCATGGGGCAGATGTTGTGCTTGCAGTAGTAGGTCATTACGTAGTTGGCGGCAATGAAGGCGGGCACGTAGCCGCGTGTCTCTTTGGGCAGATAGTTGTAGATTTCCCAATAATCGGTTTTCCCTCCCGAGCGGCGGATGGCTTTGTTGATGGTGCCCGGACCGCAGTTGTAGGCGGCAATCACCAGGTTCCAGTCTTTGTAAATGTCATACATGTCCTTCAGGTAGCGTGCTGCCGCCCAGGTCGCCTTTATCGGGTCACGGCGTTCGTCTACGAGGCTGTTGCTTTCCAGTCCGTATATCTTTCCGGTGGCGAGCATAAACTGCCATAGTCCGCAGGCTCCCGCGCGGGATACGGCAGAAGGGTTGAGAGCGGATTCTATGATGGGCAGGTATTTCAGCTCGAGCGGCAGGCCGTAGGCATCCAGCGCTTCTTCGAAGATGGGCATATAGAAGTTGCAGGCGCTCAGCATGAAGGCAACCTGGTTGCGCAGACGTCCGGCATACATGTCGATGAACTTGCGCACAATCTCGTTGTATGGCATTTCCATGACGGTCGGCATGCGCGACAACCGGTCTATGTATACAGAGTCACTGAACATCGGGTTTACGGTAGAGGTGCTGCAGTCTTTTCCCAAGTCTATGTAATTCTTGGCTTTCCAGTCATTGTGCAGGCTGTCCAGCGGATAGGTCATGCTTTTGGGCAGCTCGATGGATTCCTGGCGTTCCGTGCCGTTTTCGCGGATAAGCACTTCCACGCTTTCTTGCGCATGCATGGCCGGAGCGGTGAAGAGGGCACAAAACAGAAGCGAGGAACCGAGAATAATTCTTTTCATATATATGGCCTTGTGTGTCATTAGGTAATAATTTATGCTTTAATTTTCGTTTTTAGAATCGGAAACTGCATTGCACGCCGACGTTCTTATTAGAGGAACCAGTCATCTGGCTGTTGATTATGGCAGGTTCCACTTTCATGCTGAGGTCGGGGGTGATGTCAAAGTTGGACAGCTCTGCGTCTACGTATGCGTCGACAACAGACAGCAGGTATACACCGATAAAGGCGAAGATGCTCAAGTCGCGGTATCGTCGGAAGGTATCCTTACGCTTCCGTAGTGTCTCCGTCAGCTGGCTTTCGGTATAGTTATAGTTGGGAGGCAGCAGGTCGGTAATGGTACTGGAGTTGAAATTACCATTTACGGCATCCTTGTAGGCGGCCGAATAGTCCTTATACATCTTGCTGTTCCACGTAAGGGCATAGGCACAACCGGCAAATCCTCCATAGAAGATGGGCAGTTTCCAATACTTGCGGTTGTAAATTTGTCCACCGCCGGGAATGACGAGGGCAAGCCAGGTGGCTTTTGTGGGATTAGGTACCCACCTTTTGGGGTCGATGGCCTTTTGCAGACTGTCTGTAGGCACGGGCTGTTCCTTCAGGTCGGGGCTGGCAGTCATTTCCAGCATCTTCCGCTTGTTTTCGGCTGCAAGACTGTCGGCAACAGTGAGGCTGTCCCGGTTCACCACGGTGTTGAGTGTATCGGTCTGATGCCGCTGCGCACGCTTGGAAGCGGCACGTGGACGGTCCTGACCATACATAGCAATCCCTGCCATCTGTAAAAAACAGAGCAGCAGGGCAATGGCTAACTGATATATTCTTCCTTTTTTCCTCATTTATTTCTTCAGCGTATCAAGAATGCCGATGATACGTTCCAATTCTTCTTCGTTATTGAACGGGATACTGATTTTACCTTTTCCTTTCTCCGAGCAGGTTAGCTGCACCTTGGTACTGAAAAAGCCCGAGAGCTGTTGTTTCAGCATATTGAATTCTTCGGGCAGTTTGGCGCGCTTGGGGGCAATCTTACGACCACCGCTCTTCACGCTTTCGCCTTCACTCAGTGACTTTACGATTTCTTCCACTTTGCGTACGGAATACCCGTGCTCCAGGATTTCTTCGAAAATCTTCACTTGCAGTTTGGGATCGCCAAGCGTTACCAAAGCGCGGGCATGTCCCATGTCTATCTGCTTGTTCTGCAGTCCCATCTGGACGGGGGCGGGCAGTTTGAGCAGGCGCAGGTAGTTGGCAATGGTGGTACGCTTCTTACCAACGCGTTCGCTGAGGCGTTCCTGCGTCAGTCCGTATTGTTCCAACAGATGCTGGTAAGCGAGGGCTATTTCTACGGAGTTCAAGTCTTCGCGCTGTATGTTTTCGATGAGCGCCATTTCCATGACGTTCTCGTCATCTGCAGTGCGGATATAGGCAGGGATGCTTGTCAGTCCGGCAAGCTGCGAAGCACGGAAACGACGCTCGCCGGCGATAATCTGGTATTCGTCGTCGCTAAGCTTGCGCAGGGTGATGGGCTGTATGATGCCGATTTCGGAGATGGAATCGGCTAACTCCTGCAACGCAACCGGGTCGAATTCATGACGGGGCTGGTTGGGATTGACCGTAATCTTCGACAGCTCTATCTCATTGATAGAGGAGGAGCCTTCGGTCTTTACTTCATCCATGGAGAAGAGGGCGTCTAGCCCGCGTCCTAATGCATTTCTTTGTGCCATCTGTTTATTTACTATTTGACGATTTACAATTTAACCATACGGGATGATTTGTTTGTGCATTGTAAATATGGTATTTATCACTAATCATTAATCACTAACCACTATAATCACTTCTTTTCGTTTCTGCTTATCAATTCCTTGGCAAGTGCCATGTGGTTTTTGGCTCCGGTTGAGTCTGCGTCATAGAGAATGGTGGGCAGGCCGTAGCTGGGAGCTTCGCTCAGTTTCACATTGCGCTGGATGACGGTGTTGAATACCAATTCCTGGAAGTGGCGTTTCACTTCATCGTAAATCTGGTTGGCCTGGCGCAGGCGCGAGTCGTACATCGTCAGCAGGAAGCCTTCGATTTCGAGGGCAGGGTTCAGCTTGGACTTGATGATTTTAATGGTATTCAGCAATTTGCTGATGCCTTCCAGTGCAAAATATTCCGCTTGTACGGGGATGATTACCGAATCGGCGGCAGTCAGTGCGTTGACCGTAATCAGACCCAAAGACGGGGAACAGTCTATCAAGATATAATCAAACTCATTCTTCAGCGGAGCGAGTACTTCTTTCAGTATCTTTTCGCGGTTTTTCAGATTGAGCATCTCTATTTCGGCACCTACCAGATTGATGTGGGAGGAGATTACCTTCAGTGTGTCTATCTCCGTGTCATGAAGGGCCTCGCGTACGTCTGCACGGTCAATAATGCACTCGTAGATAGTACATTCCGACTGCTTGATGTCCACACCCAATCCTGAGGAGGCATTGGCCTGCGGGTCGGCATCTACAACGAGCACTTTCTTTTCAAGCGTGGCGAGTGAGGCTGCGAGGTTGATTGTCGTCGTAGTCTTGCCTACACCACCCTTTTGGTTAGCCATAGCAATTATTTTTCCCATAATCTCAATATTTATTGGCAGCGAAATAAGTGATAATTCCGGATAGCGCCTACAAATTTGGAGAAAGATTGCAAAAACGGTTGATAAGTCGGCTGTTTTGTTAATAACTCACAGACGTTTACCGCTGTTTTTCTTCTTGTAAATTGCGCGTAAAGCGTTCTTTCTCTGTTTAGTGGGCAAATATACGTATTTATCTTGAAATGAAGCTGATTTTTTGTCTCGCTTGCAGAAGATTAAGATTTGTAAACCAATGGAAGACATTGGCTTGGACTATTCTCTCTACTTGCATGAGATGTACATCTCGTGTTGTTTGAAACGTGCATCTCATGTTGCTCGAGATGTACATCTCATGCAGATGGACTACCGTGTGGAAGATGGTCGGGGGATAAGTTGTTCCCGGGCAGAAGGAGAGGAGCTGGTGTCAGACCAAGGCTTTGACGAACTCCCAGCAGAAGTACGCACACATCACACATTTCACTACTGTGCCCAGCAAGAATCCAAGCAGCGAGCCCAGCCCCGATTTCAAGGCCTGGTCTGTCTTGCTGCCTCCCATCAGTTCGCCGGCAAAGGCTCCGAGAAAGGGGCCGAGGATGATGCCCCAAGGCATGAAGAACAACCCTACGATGGTGCCTATGAGGCAGCCGCGCGTTCCCCACCGACTGCCTCCGCTGTATTTGCTGCCCAGCATCGGGACGAAATAATCCAGTATCTGTACAAGGACGACTGCTGCCAGCCATAAAAGTAACTGCGTGGTGGAAAACTGCGCCTTGTCCGTGAAATGTAGAAGCAACAAGCCTGCATAGGCTACGGGCGGTCCCGGAATCATAGGCAGGATGCAGCCTGCCAATCCGACAATCAGGCAGAGGATGCCCAAGATGATGAGAAGAATGTCCATAGGTGTATCGTTTCTGTTGGTGAAGATGACAGCGGTTGTTCCCTGCTACTCGAATCGGTTGTATATGACAATGGGGCGGGAGCGGCGTGTGCTCATCGACGGGAACCATATATCGTCGGCTGTGAGGCCGCATTGCTTGATGGCTTCGGCGCAGTATTCCAGTCGTCCGAAGTCGGCATCGACATTGTTTGTACCGAATGTGAGTTTGATTCCACGTGCTTTGGCGCGACGGATAATCTCGAAACTGGGAATCCGGTAGCGTGCATTGATTTCCAGAGCGATTCCATGTTGTTGCAATACATTCAATACGCGTTCAATGCGTCCGTCCGTCCAGTACTTGTCGTAATCATGCGCCATAGTATCGGGCAAGAAGGTAGGGTTGGCATAAATGTCGGCTGGCTCGTTGGTCAGAATCAGGACTGTTTGGTCGACAAGGTGGTCCATATACTGTTCAAGCGTAATGTCATCAAAGAGTGCTTCTTCGGCCCGGTAGATGCGCGAATTACGTCCCTTGTGGTCTATGATGGTCATGGCGTCGGTAAACAGGTAATCGAAAATCCCCAAAGCTTCCTGCGAGAAAGTTGCCGTCCATTTGCGTCCCTCACCTTGTACACCGCACAGGAATGGCATCCCTTTTACTTCATTAAAATAGTCGTACACTTCTTTGTCATCGGCCAGCATACGTCCTACGCCTCCTTCTCCGGCATTGGGGGCGACACCATAGTTGATACCGTAATTCATGGACATGGCGTGTGCCATTTCCTTCGTCAGCCCTCCTTTCAAGTGAACGTGATAGTCTATAACTGGGAAATCGTGCTGCTGTAGCCTGATTATCTCATCCGTGCGCTCGTCTACCGGAGCAAGCGTGTCGGCTTCGTTGCGTGCCTCCTTGGCAAGC
>ERZ1504370.460-NODE-460-length-11995-cov-3.976549_pt1 | contig 11995 bp, 9 predicted proteins | sample MGYA00574850_ERZ1504370 | MGnify/ENA primary metagenome ERZ1504370 (study PRJEB39906, sample SAMEA3182070) | gut metagenome | biome: human; feature: gut; material: Stool; isolation source: human stools | place: Canada | collected 2011-11-22 ...
GTAACATCTGGCGCAGGTTCTCGGCAAATACACGGATCGCTTCTTCATCGGCTTTCGCCTTGCTCAGATTAGCAAATTCAGTTTCGATGGAAGGTTTCAACAGGAGCTTGAAAGAGTCGTCTACGGCTGTCGATACCTGGTCGGAAGCTTCTCCCCGTCCTTTCACGAAGCGGCGTTTCAGACGGTCCAGGCAACCCGCCGTATCGGGAGAAATGCTTATACGCAAAATACCTTCCGCTTCCCCTCGGCGCAGGGCTAACAAGCGGTGTGAACTCGTTCGGTACAAAGGTTCGCTGAATTCGAAATAATCGCGGTACGTGGCTCCCTCTTCCTCTTTCCCTTTGACGACTTTGGACGTGATAACCGCCGTGTGTGAAAAAGAATTCCGGACGGCGTTACGGGCCTCTTCGTTCTCATTCACCCATTCGGCAATGATGTCACGCGCCCCTTGCAACGCTTCTTCCGCGTTCTTCACTTCTCCTTTGACGAAGGCTGACACACGAGCTGACAAGTCTCTTTCGTTCTGCATCATCACAACTTTGGCAAGAGGTTCGAGCCCTTTCTTGCGGGCGATCTCTGCTTTGGTGACCCGTTTAGGCTTGTAGGGGAGATAGAGGTCTTCTATTTCGGTACTGTCCCACGAATCCTCAATCCTCTTTTTCAGTTCGGGAGTCAGTTTGCCTTGTTCTTCTATGGAGGATAAAATACTTTCTTTTCTCTTCTTCAGTTCGGCCAACTTGTCCAACTGATCTTTGATGTTGCCGATCTGGACTTCATCCAGCCCTCCGGTTACCTCTTTGCGGTACCGGCTGATGAAGGGAATTGTCGCTCCTTCTCCCAGCAGCCCGATAGTTCGTTCCACCTGTCCGGCGGGAATACTCAGGATACGGGAAATCAGCGTATGAAATGATGCTACCAGATGGGTTGTTTCTTTATATTTGAATCACAAAGATAATTGTTTGGCATTTGTTGTTTCCATAAAATCACTTCAAATATGACATCTGTCTTTCCTAACAAGAAAGTTCTTGAACAAGAATATAAGGATTTATCCGGTTTGCTTTCAAACATAGTGGACTCCGTGCCCATGTATCTCTTCGTTAAAGATACGGGTGATGAATTTCGTTATGTCTATTCCAGTCCGATGATGAATCAGTTATACGGGCAATATATGGGGGATGTAGTGGGAAGGACTGATTTCGAATTATTTTCCGATCCTGTTGTCGCACAAGCTTTTCGTGACAAGGATCTGGAAGTTCTGAAAACAGGGAAGGTACAACGCTTTACCGAGCAGATGATAGACCGGGAAGGCGTTCTGCGCTTCATCGATACGATGAAAATGTTGGTTTCCCGTGAAGGGAAAGCACCTTATCTATTGGGAATGTCCTGGGATGTCACCCATCAGCGACAGATCGAAGAACAACAACAGGAAAATAACAAGCGTTTGGCTCTTTCCTGCCAGGCGGGAAAGATTTATCCCTGGATATGGGATGTGGTCAACGAGACCGCCGAACTTTCTTTAACTCAAAATGGTGAGATTGTCCATACTTTCATCAGCCACGAAAGTTTTACGGAAAAGATACATCCGGATGAACAGCAGATGTACCGGGATGTGGTGAACGCCTTTGCAAGAGGAGAGACCGATTCGCTTCGCCTGAGTTTTCGTTGCCGTTATTTTTCGGACGAATACGTATGGTTGGAAAAGATAGGGGAAGTTTACGAATATGACAAGGACGGCAAACCTTCCAAAGCGATCGGAATCTTGCGTGACATTACGACGGATAAACAACATGAGGAAGATGTCAGAGCTAAACGACTGGCCGAGGAAAGCGACCGGATGAAATCTGCTTTCATAGCCAACATGAGCCATGAAATCCGTACGCCGTTGAATGCCATTCTGGGATTCTCACGCATTATAGCCGAAACGGAAAACGCCGAGGAAAGATTGCAGTATTACGATATTGTAGAAAAAAACAACATGCGCCTGCAGGAACTTATCAACGAGATTTTGGACCTGTCGAAGATTGAATCGGGCATGATGGAGTTCAACTATGCGCCTGTATCCCTTTATACTTTATGTGAGGATGTAAAAAACACGTATAGTTTCCGGTGTCAACCCGGAGTGGAGCTTGTTTTCGAAGAGTCCGATCCGTCACTGGTTATCTCGACAGACAGGAACCGCTTGTTCCAGGTTTTCTCCAACCTGATAGGTAATGCTACAAAATTCACAGCCAAAGGTTCTATCAGCTTCGGATATAAATTGACGGAAAAAGAAATTGTTTTTCATATAGCCGATACCGGAAGCGGTATTTCCGATGACAAGATAGACAAGATATTCGACCGTTTCATCATGGCCAACAACCAGGTGCAAGGTACAGGACTGGGGCTTTCCATCAGCAAAATCATTGTAGAAAAGTTAGGAGGAAAAATAGCTGTACAATCAAAAATGGAAACCGGAACCACATTCACTTTTACATTGCCTTACATTTCAGCAAACGGAGATATGAAATGGGAGGAAAAACTTCCACCAGCTTCCGTTAAAGACAACAGCAGAACTTCCCATCAGGAGATGACCATCCTAGTGGCGGAAGACTATCAAAGCAATTATGACTTAATAGAGGCTATGATCGGAAAAATATACAAACTGGTGCATGCTCATGACGGCATGGAGGCTATCATATTCTATGAACAATACAAACCCGACTTGATTTTGATGGATATAAAAATGCCTAACATCAATGGTCTGGACGCCGCCAGAGCCATCCGGGAAGTGTCTGCCGACGTACCTGTCATCGCTGTAAGCGCATACGCATATGAAAAAGACAAAATAGCTGCCATAGAAAGCGGATGCAATGATTTTTTAACCAAACCGGTATCTGCCGACTTATTGAAAATGACTATAAACAAGTATCTAAAACAAAAGTAATTTATGGGAAGATTAGCCGTATACAAATTTGCCTATTTTTTATCTATCCTGTTCACAATCTTCATTCTGGGACTTTCCATCTTCGCTTATTTCTCAGGTAAAATAAATCCGGTAGAGAATATGTTCGCCGCGTACGTTGCTTTAAGCAAACCTATACTGGTGGTTGTCAATACGATATTATTTACTTACTGGCTCATCAGACTCCGGTATTGGTTATGGATTCCATTGACGGGGCTGATGGTAAACTACGAATACATCACTTCCATGTACCAAATTTATAACCCTACCAAGTATGCTAACGAAAACAGACTGAAAATAGTGACTTACAATGTCCACTCATTTGGAAATGAAATCACGGGATTCTCCGCCAAAGAGTTTGCCGAGATGATGAACAAGGAGGAAACGGACGTACTTTGTTTTCAGGAATATAGAGGTAATGGCGACTTTACGGAACAGGATTTACAGAATACGTATGCTAAAACATTCCCTTACTCGTTTATCCCCGAAGGATTGAGTCAGGCCATTTACAGCCGCTACCCCATCAAACAGTCACAAACAATAGAATTTCCGAATACCAATAACGGAGCCATCTGGGCCGACCTGGATGTAAAAGGTATGACGATACGCATCATCAACGTGCACATGCAGACTACCAACTTTGACAGAATGCGTTCCAAAGCAGCACAGGCTCGGGGAGCACAAGATGAGGAACAGGAAAGAGCCATTTATCTGGACTATTCTGACAACTTCCGGGAAAATACTGTCAGACGTGCCGGACAGGCTGAACAAATCAGTTCGCTAATCAATGCCACGGAATATCCCTTGATTGTATGCGGTGACTTCAATGACCCTCCGGGAACTTTTACTTATGAAACGCTGAAAAGCGGCTTGAAAGACGGATTTCAAACCGCAGGAGAAGGGTACGGAGCCACTTACCGGGGGGTTCACCATTTACTACGGATAGACTACTTGTTCCATTCCACCTTATTGGAAGGTATAAAATATAAGGTGATTCCTTATGATATGAGTGACCATAACCCGGTATATCTGGAGGTGGGACTTTGATAAATCACTTCTTCAAAGCTACCGAGAAAAAGAAAGTGGAACCTTTCCCCTCTTCAGACTCAAACCATAAATGCCCACCATTCTTAACAGCGAAATCCTGACATAACAACAAGCCTAATCCGGAACCTTCCTCATTATTCGTTCCGTATTTGCTGAAATGAGTTTCCGTGTTCAACAATTTCTTTTGATCTTCCTCACCCATGCCTTTTCCAGTATCTTTTACACTGACTATGACTTTATCACCCTCTATTCCAGCATTAACCAGAATTTCGGAATCATTATAGCTGAACTTGATCGCATTGCTGAGAAGATTACGCAAGATAGTCTTCATCATATCCATATCGGCATGTACCTCAATCTTTCCGTGCACCGGGAAGTTCACCTTTATATTCTTCATACCGGCTACCAGATTGAAAATTTCGATAACCGAAGCAATATTCCCCACAATATCAAAGTCCTGATAAACGACATTCAGCTTGCCTATCTGGCTTTTAGTCCATTTCAGCAAATTATCCAGCAAAGAGAAAACATCCTCCGTACTTTGATTGGCCATGCTCAGCATATCAAACATTTCCTTACCGATCTGTTCGGACGGAAGACTGAGTATCAACATATTGAGCACCATCTTAATGGATCCCATGGGTGAACGCAGGTCATGCGCGATAACAGAATATAACTTGTCGCGCCCCATAATAATCTTACGCAGTTCTTCCGTCTGCTCCATGATGATCCGTTTGGCGGCAACCAGGGATATCTGATGAGTAACACGGATCACAAGCTCTTCCTTATTAAAAGGTTTGGATATAAAATCATTCGCACCTACCTTGAAACCCTTCACTATATCGGCGGTGGTATTCAAAGCTGTCAGAAATATAATAGGAATATGTTGTGTTTCCGGATCGGCTTTCAATCGTTCGGCAACTTCAAAACCATTCATCTCGGGCATCATGACATCCAACAAAATCAAATCGGGGCGGGCATTGACCGCCTGAGATAATGCCTCCTTTCCATTACCGGCAGTTATCACCTTAAACTTCTCGTTTGTTAACAACACTTTTAACAACAAGACATTAGAAACCACATCATCCACAACTAAAACAGTGTACTCAGAATGACTTATTACAACATTTACATCCGATGTCATAGGTATATATTATTTAGCCAGAACACTTTTAAAATAATCAATCACTTTCGTCAGCCCCTCTTCCAGATGAATGTGAGGCTCCCAATCCAGCTTTTCTCTTGCCAGAGTAATATCCGGCCTGCGCTGACGAGGGTCATCATGAGGTAAAGGTTCGAAAATAATGTTAGAATGAGAACGGGTCAGTTCCAGTATCTTCTGAGCCAGTTCAAATATGGAAAATTCGCAAGGGTTACCGATATTCACCGGTCCTGTGAAATGATCTTCCGTAGCCATCATACGCATCATTCCTTCCACCAGATCATCTATATACTGAAAACTACGCGTCTGTTTTCCGTCTCCATAAATGGTTATATCTTTATCTTGCAATGCCTGTACCACAAAATTGGAAATTACACGTCCGTCATCGGTCAGCATATTAGGGCCATACGTATTGAATATGCGGATTATTTTTACCAAAACACCATGTTGACGGTAATAATCCATGCACAAAGTTTCGGCACAACGTTTTCCTTCATCATAACAAGACCGGTAGCCTATGGGATTCACATTCCCCCAATCTCCCTCCCTCTGGGGATGCGACAACGGATCACCATACACCTCACTGGTAGAAGCCTGAAGTATTTTTGCTTTGTTACGCTTCGCCAGTCCCAACATATTAAACGTGCCGAAGACAGCCGTCTTCGCCGTTTTGATAGCATCATGCTGATAATGTATAGGAGAGGCGGGACATGCCAGATTGTATATCTCGTCCACATCCGTCCAAAACGGATTAATTATATCGTGTTCTATCAGTTCAAAGCGCGGATGCCCGGTCAGGTAACTTATATTCTCTTTACTCCCCGTGAAAAAGTTGTCTAAACATATAACAATATTACCTTCCTCTATCAGACGAGTACATAGATGTGACCCTATAAATCCTGCGCCTCCCGTTACTAGGATTCTTTTCATTCCCCTTATTTTTACTTTATTTTATGTTTAGCAAAAATAATTGATTCCCTTCACTTGTGCAAACATTTAAAACAAGATTATTCGTTATCTTTGCAAATACTTTGTCAAAATGAGATTTATATGAAGAAATATCCTTGTGTATTAAGTATAGCAGGCTCCGATTGCAGCGGAGGAGCCGGTATACAGGCTGACCTGAAGACAATCTCCGCCTTGGGTGGTTATGCTGCGACAGCCATTACTGCAATCACCGTACAAAACACTTTGGGAGTACGTGCCATACATCCCGTACCACCGGTATATGTGCGTGGCCAGATAGAAGCCGTAATGGAAGATATCCGTCCGGATGCTGTTAAAATAGGTATGATTAATGATGTGGAAATAGTCAAGACCATAGCCTCCTGCCTTCGTACATACCGGCCCCGCTTCGTTGTGTTCGATCCGGTCATGGTATCGACCAGCGGACACCGGCTGATAGAAGAGGACGCCATCAGTGCACTGACCCGGGAACTGATGCCTCTGGCCAGCCTGATTACACCCAATCTGAGTGAGGCGGAAGTATTGACGGAACACCGCATAGGCTATGTGGACGAAATGAAAGCTGCCGCATCGGAATTATTAAAGTTCGGTTGCGGATCCGTTTTACTGAAAGGAGGACATTTGGAGGGCGACAAGATGTGCGATGTATTACAAATAGTTGGAGAAGACAAGCCTCATCTCTTTATTTCAGACAAGATAGAAAGCAAAAACACACACGGAACAGGATGCACTCTTTCTTCCGCCATTGCTACTTTTCTGGCACTGGGATATGATATGCCGCAGGCCGTAGAACATGCAAAAGCATATGTCACCAAAGGCATCCACGCCGGGAAAGACGTGCATATAGGCGAAGGACACGGTCCGCTGAATCACTTTTACGCACCTGTCCCGATGAAAATAATGAAATAATTTGTCTATGCGCTAATTACCATGCGGTACATAACGCAGCATATTAGCAAATTGCCTCATTATTATTCCGTAGTTCCGAAAGAAATAATTAACTTTGCAACGTTTTTAAACCAAAATAGGAAAAATATGAAAGCATTTGTATTCCCCGGACAGGGAGCACAGTTTGTAGGTATGGGTAAAGACCTGTACGAAAACTCGGCTTTAGCCAAAGAACTTTTTGAAAAAGCAAACGACATTTTAGGATACCGTATCACAGACATCATGTTTGAAGGTACTGACGAAGACTTGCGCCAGACTAAGGTAACTCAGCCTGCCGTTTTTCTGCACTCGGTAATTTCCGCTCTTTGCATGGGTGATGATTTCAAACCTGAAATGACTGCCGGACACTCGCTAGGCGAATTTTCCGCATTGGTTGCAGCCGGAGCATTGTCTTTCGAAGATGGTCTGAAACTGGTTTATGCACGTGCTATGGCTATGCAGAAAGCTTGTGAGGCACAACCCTCTACGATGGCTGCCATCATTGCGTTGCCTGACGAAAAAGTAGAAGAAATCTGTGAAGCGATTTCTAAAGAAGGAGAAGTGGTAGTGGCTGCCAATTATAACTGCCCGGGACAAATTGTCATCTCAGGTTCTATCGAAGGGATCAACAAGGCTTGCGAGCAAATGAAAGCTGCCGGTGCTAAACGCGCCCTGCCGTTGAAAGTGGGAGGCGCCTTCCACTCTCCGCTGATGAACCCCGCCAAAGTGGAACTGGAAGCTGCTATCAACGCTACTGAAATTCATACTCCGAAATGCCCAGTATATCAGAATGTGGACGCTTTACCTCACACAAATCCCGCTGAAATCAAGGCAAATCTGGTGGCTCAGCTCACCGCTTCCGTACGCTGGACCCAGACTGTGAAGAATATGGTTGCCGATGGTGCCGATGACTTTACTGAATGCGGACCGGGTGCTGTACTGCAAGGACTGATCAAGAAAATTGATGGATCGGTCAACGCACACGGTATTGCTTGATAAATAAATTTCAGTTATTATAAATTTTATACGGATTACCGGAATATGCTGAGTAATCCGTATTTTTTTATGGCATTTCACAAAAATATTCGTAAGTTTGTCGGTATCTAAACGAGATCAGACTATGAATGAATTTAAATATAACATTGGTTATGCCCTGAGCGGAGGATTTATAAAAGGATTTGCCCATTTGGGGATTATGCAGGCTTTGCATGAACATGGCATCAAGCCGGAAATACTTTCCGGAGTAAGTGCAGGTGCTCTTGCCGCCGTCTTCTATGCCGACGGCAAAGAACCTTTTCATATTGTTGAACTTTTTGAGCACCATTCATTCAAAGAACTGACCACTTTTTCTATCAACAAACAAGGTCTGCTGAAACTGGACAGTTTCATTGATTTCTTAAACAGCAACCTGGAGTCGAAAATGATAGAAGAACTAAAAATCCCCACTATTATTACCGCTACCGATTTGGATCACGGACGCATCGTTTCTTTTAAAAAAGGGAAAATAGCCGAAAGACTGGCTGCTTCCTGCTGTATGCCTATCTTGTTTGCCCCCATACGCATCAACAATACATATTATGTAGATGGAGGAATCTTGATGAACCTGCCGGTCAGCCCCATTCGCAAAGAATGCGAGAAAGTGATAGCACTCAATGTAGACCCGCTGGTAGCAGATGAATATAGCAAGAATGTGGTAAGCATCGCACTCAGAGCCTATCATTTTATTTTCCAAGCCAATACACTGCCTCAAAAAGGGATTGCAGATTTGCTGATCGAATCATACGGACTGGAAGAATACAGCAACAGAGAACTGGAAAGAGCCGAAGAGATATTCGAAAAAGGATACAATACGGCAACGGAACTCCTGGACAGATTACTCCTGGAGAATGGAACGATTTGGAGATAAACAAAAAAAAGAATAAAATGGATACACAAGAAAAAATTATTATCTATCAGGTATTCACCCGTTTATTCGGGAACAACAGCCTGCGTTGTAAGCCTAATGGTTCTTTGGAGGAAAACGGTTGCGGAAAAATGGCCGATTTCACGACAAAGGCTTTAAGCGAGATCAAAACACTGGGTGCTACACATATTTGGTATACAGGTATCATTGAACATGCTACCCAAACCAATTATACCCGCTATGGTATCAAACCCGATCATCCTGCAGTAGTAAAAGGAAAGGCCGGATCACCGTATGCCATCAAGGATTATTATGATGTAGACCCTGACTTGGCAACCAGTATCCCGGACCGTATGAAAGAGTTCGAGAATCTGGTAAAACGAAGCCACAAAGCCGGATTGAAAGTCATCATTGATTTTGTCCCCAACCATGTAGCCCGCCAATATGGTTCAGACGCCAAGCCTGAAGGAGTAACCGATTTGGGTGAAAAAGATGATATGACAAAAGCATTCAGCCCCAACAATAATTTCTATTATATTCCAGATACAAAACTGGAAGGTAATATCGACCTGCACCGTGGCGCAGCGGAACCTTACATAGAATTTCCGGCAAAAGCAACCGGTAATGACCGTTTTGACGCATGGCCCAACTCCAATGACTGGTATGAAACTGTGAAACTGAATTATGGTATAGACTACATGAACGGTCATAGCCGCCACTTCGAACCGATTCCGGACACATGGGTAAAGATGCGTGACATCCTACTGTTCTGGTCTGCCAAAGGCATTGACGGATTCCGCTGTGATATGGCAGAAATGGTTCCTGTAGAATTCTGGGGATGGGTGATTCCGCAAATCAAAGCCGAACATCCGGAACTGATATTTATCGCCGAGATCTATAATCCGGGAGAATACAGGAATTATCTGTTCAATGGTAAATTCGACTATTTATATGACAAAGTAGGTCTGTATGATACGCTACGCGCCATTACCTGCGGATGGGAATCGGCAACTGCTATTCCACAACGCTGGCAAAGCTTGGGAGGTATCGAAAAACGAATGCTCAATTTCCTGGAGAATCATGACGAGCAGCGCATAGCTTCCGATTATTTTGCCGGAAACGGCTCGAAAGCCATCCCCGCAATGATTGTATCGGCTTGCATGAATACCAACCCAGTCATGATTTACTTCGGGCAGGAATTGGGAGAACATGGCATGGATACGGAAGGTTTCAGCGGGCGTGACGGAAGAACTACTATCTTTGATTACTGGAGTGTGGACAGCATACGCCGCTGGCGCAACGGAGGCAAGTTTGACAATAAATTCCTGAATGAGGATGAAAAGCAATTGAAACAATTCTATACCCGCCTGCTGAATATATGCAACAGTGAAAAAGCCATACGGGAAGGTGTGTTCTTTGACTTAACCTATGCCAATCTGGCCGGATGGGTGTTCAACGAACATAAGCAATACGCCTTTTTACGAAAACAGGATGATGAACTGATATTAATTATGGTCAACTTTGACTCCATACCGGCACGTTCAGCCGTCAATATTCCGCAACATGCGTTTGATTATTTAGGCATCCATCGTTATGGAGAATATGAGGCAACCGAATTGCTGACCGGAAACACAGAGAAGCTGACTCTTATGCCGGACAAAACAACTCCCGTATTACTAGATGGAATGAATGGAAAAATTCTGAAATTCAAGCTATAGTTTCCCACTACAGATTACTCAGATTAACACAGATACAGATTGAAATAATCAATAAATCGTATTTCAATCTGTGTAATCTGTAGTGAAAAAATATTTTAATTCTAGGAAAATACAAATTCTTTCATTGTCCTATCTCTTCAACAGACCAATTTTCAAGTTCAGTTTAAAATAATAGACTCCGTTCTCACGTTCCAGATATCCATATTTATCTTTTTCAGTGGAACTTTTCTCAAACCGGGAATTAACAAACAGGAAATCGGCAAAGACCTGACGGTCAGCCTTCTGATAACAAAGTATCTCTCCATTACCATCTACAAACAGAAAACCGGATATAGCAGAATCTATCCCATTAAAGATCTTGGCAGGACGCATTCCCAAAGCCAAAGCCATAAGAAACTGCTTCATCTTATATTCATAATAACTATGCTTATGAATCAATTCATCCTTTATTTTCAACGGATTGATTTGTTTGATTGCTTCTATCAGGTCACTAACTTTGGATATGCCATCCAAATGCATGACACGCAACATCTCGCCCAACATACGGGGAAAATGAAGATCTATCATGCAAAGATTACTGCGGAATACTTTATCGGCCACATCATTATATTTCAAGATTCCTCCCAAACGTTCTATCATCAACATACGCCCTGCCACATCATCTTCTTCACCAAAAGCATTAATTTTGTTTACGGTAGGAGTAGCGAATTTAACACCAGTCTGCTCGAACTTCAAATTGGCGGCACGCCCTCCATCCAACAATGGGAACATAGTCCCCAAACGGGAACGAACGCAAAAACCTACCAACGGGGCCTCTATACCGTAAAAAGCAACATAAAAATCAGTACGGTCATCCGTCTTTGCTTCCAAGTCATAAATGGCGACTTCATCCAAAAATTCTTCCACACCGTCGGGAGACATCACATCATTCTCGCGACTCTCTTTGACAGCAGCAAAAACCAACTCTGCCACAGCCGCAAAATCCTCACGAGGTATCTGCTTATCTATCTTTTCCCCACAAATACGTACGGTCGCCTCATCCTCCAGAATATAACGGCGTGTCCCGTCATGTTCCTCACGCTGTACCATCGCCACAGGAAACTTTTGCACTTCATTCCTTTTCACATCAGGCGTACCTGCATACACATATCCGTCCGCTAACAAGCGGAAAAAGGCGTAAAGCTCGCCCCACTCTCTCTTTGTCGCTTCAAATGCCATATATTTTCTCTTTTTACTATCGTCAGCTATTTTTTAACGGCTGCAAAGATACGCAAAAGAAGTCTTAAAAAACAGGTTTTCGAGAAATACAAATATTAAACAATGTTATATAG
>ERZ1504370.464-NODE-464-length-11951-cov-4.452337_pt1 | contig 11951 bp, 7 predicted proteins | sample MGYA00574850_ERZ1504370 | MGnify/ENA primary metagenome ERZ1504370 (study PRJEB39906, sample SAMEA3182070) | gut metagenome | biome: human; feature: gut; material: Stool; isolation source: human stools | place: Canada | collected 2011-11-22 ...
GACTCAGACCACTGCCTCAAATCCATCACGAGGTCGGGAAGGTTTTTGATACGGGAATAAGTCAGAAAACCTGCCTGTTCAAACTGCGGCATCTCGCTTCGAGGGTTAGGCGATGATTCCACTCAGATTCTAAGAACCGTCTTTTCTATCACAAGGATCGGCTTATTTCGTCCGCAACATAACAGACGAATACGGCACCTTTCAGAACATGACGCTTGGAAGATGTCTGTCACACGACAACGCTTATTTAACCCCCTCCAAAGGCCGAAGCGATTCGCCCTTGCGTCTGCCATGCTATCTGCTATCAATCAATTTTACCAGACGCAGAAATAAACGGGAACGATGGAGACAGACAGAAGAATTCACATTCAAAAAAATGACGTCCAGAAGAAAATCTCTTCAGGACGTCATTGATTTTATCTACCGGACATTCTTAAAAAACAAGAATAAAATAATGATACAATGAAAATTTAGGGATTTTACTACTTTATTCTCTTGCAAAAAATTAACTTTGCATATTATAGGAATACAATGTTCAAAAAAGGAGGTGAAGAAACAGACAGTAAAATGAATGAGACGCAAAAAAAGGACAGCATGCTCGACAAGGCTGCATTTCATTAATCCTGTCTCTTCTTTTGTTGAATACCGCCAAACATTCACTGCATAAGAACAAGCAGACTGGGAGTTCACGCCAATAAGGCGTGAGCTATTCTGTTGCTTGTATGCAGAAGGTCACTTGGCGGTAACCCAACAAAAGGCAAGCTAAAGAATGGTTGCACGCCTTTTTCATAACCCAAACATCAATATGAAAAATATATTACTTATATTATTAACCATCTTCTGTATAGGACAGAAGACTTTTGCTTATGACTGTGCCGTTGGCGGAATTGCCTATAACCTAAATTACAATACAGCCTCCGTAACTTATTTTAGTATGGAGTACAATCACGGTTACTATTTCCGAGAAGTCAAAATCCCAAGCCACATAACATACGACGGAACGACCTACACCGTTAACACGATTGCAGAAAATGCGTTCATCAACTGTACCAAATTGACATCCATCACAATCCCGAGTACCGTCACTTATATCCATGGCGAAGCATTCGCCGGTTGCAGTTCACTATCCGTACTGACCATCGAAGACGGTAAACAACCATTATTCCTGGATGCCAAAACCACAGGATTTAAATATTACAGAGAGGGGGTGTTTGCCGATTGCAGAATAAATAAATTGTACCTCGGCAGAGACTTGCGGTACAACGAAAGCGAAGAATGGCCTTCGACACAATACTACCCTCCGTTTTACAATGATGTCCCCAAAGACAACAAAAACACACTATACGACGTCACCATAGGAAAGGATGTCACGACAATCCCGTCCCAACTGTTCTACTCTTTTGAGAGACTATCTTCCATCACCCTGCCAGATTCCCTTCAAACGATAGGACACACCGCTTTTGGAAACACAGGCATCTCGGACATTGAAATCCCACAAGCCGTCAAGAATATAGGCTCCTACGCTTTCAGCGGCTGCAAGAAGTTATGCACCGTCGTATTGCCGGACTCTGTTTTTTCGATAGAAGAAGGTGCTTTTTATAACTGCGAACAGTTGATTACCATCAATCTGCCGCCCTGCTTAAAGACGCTTGCTCCTTCTGCTTTTTCGGGTTGCAAACGGTTGAATACGGAAATCCCTGTCGGAATGGACAGTATAGGGCCGGGGGCACTGAATAATTGCTCTTCACTAACCAAACTGTGGATACCCAACGTGAGAAATGCCGACTTCGGACTTGCAGGATGTACAAGTTTAGACAGTATCAATATCAGAAGTGCAAAAACAATACCTAACGGCCTATTCTCAAACCTACCTGCCCTCAAATACTTGGAAATACCATTTACTCAAAACAACCTGGGCATGTTCTTTGGCAGTTCATGCGACAACACAAAAGGTGAATACCTCCCCATCACCCAATACTCCGAAAACGGAAAGAGCCACACCTACTATATCCCTAAGGCATTGGAAGAAATCGTGATAGCAGACGGAAGCGAGACATTGGCATACGGAGCATTCTATAATTGCTCCATGCTTAGAAAAGTTACATTACCAAGCACCCTGAACGGCATTAAAGAAAAAGCATTCTACGGCTGCGAGGGGCTGACGGACATATACGTAAAACGCGCCCTGCCTCCCGTTGCCTACTCCGGGACATTCGAGGGGGTAAATTTGTTCGCCTGCACCCTGCACGTACCATACGGAAGCAAACAATACTACGAGAAAGCCTCTGGATGGAAAGACTTTTACTTCATAGAAGAAGAGGCTCCAATAAAGATAGACGTGACGAAAAACATAATGAACGCTGGAGAAATACTCGGGCTCACGGAATACCAATATGGCGACAATGTAGAACTTGAAGCCATAGCCCATAGCGGATATACGTTTTCCGCCTGGACTGAAAACGGAAACATACTGACTACCGACAGGCTATGTTCATTTATTGCAGAAAGCAACCGAAAGCTGATAGCCGTATTTGTCCCTACTCTTGACTCCAACCTGGTACAAGCTTCCCCGGAAAGCACAAAAGTCAGCTTTACGTGGGAAAAAGAAGCGGACGCAGCGTCGTATAAACTTACCGTATACGAGGACGCAGCAATGACAATCGTAGTCGGAAGCCAAAGTTTTGACACCAATGGAAATATCTTATCACGAAGTACCTCCGATTCAATCTCTACCGTATTTACAAATTTGACAGAACAACATGATTATTACTACAGTCTCAAAACTTACTCGAAAAACGGAGATGTACTATCCCATTATATAGGATTGTTTTCCACGTCATCTGAAACAAGCATCAAAAAGATGGAAACAAACGAACATAATCTGGAGATTACCGGTTATTATGACCTCAATGGACGGAAACTGGCAGCTCCCAGAAAAGGTATTCACATCATCCGCTATTCCGACGGGACGACACAAAAACGGATCGTGGACTGACGTTTCCCGTCCCTCTCATCCCCATGCGGCCACCCTTTGCGTATGCAAAACGGTGGCCGTAAAACTTATACAAATGACACTTTGAAAGCGTATCCTTCCGGTTAACCTTCAAAAAGGAAGTAAACCATACGGATTCCAACCGTTCATTGGGATTCAAAGCCCGTATTTTAGAGTAACATTTCGCATAAATATGCAAAGAACACCTCTTGTTTCTGTATAAAATTTGCATATATGCAAATCAATCTCAGCCGAACGGAATTTCATTCGACTGAAAGCGATTTTCCGTTGTGCGCACAATGAAAGCAAGTCCTAAGCCAACCACCTCATAAGTCGTTGGAAACGGAAATAAAAACAAGCCGTAAACCGTCTTTCCATCTCTAATTGAAACGAAAACACCTCCAAAAACAGAAAACAGAATGACAACGAAACAGGCTTGCCGCTTTCCCGACCGTAAAACCGTACGCACAAACCTCCGGCACGACCGACAAAAGAACGGTACAAGACCTTCTTTCGTTACAAAACGACAAAAAACCTCCGCACGAGAATCCGTTATTTTCACCCCCTCCCTCTCCCGGACGGAAATAACGGATTCTCGGACAACCGGATTTAACATTTTGACACTTTGCCCATGCCGTGTCACTGCATAAAAAGTGGTATATTTGTACCGTCATGCCACCGGACTGTACTGGGGCCGCCGTCGGCATACACAAGAAACAAACCATCAAACCGCATCATCATGAAACAATCCATCGTAACAGGCATGGGAGAAGCCTTGTGGGACATGCTGCCCGAAGGCAAGAAGATAGGAGGCGCACCGGCCAATTTCGCCTACCACATCTCGCAATTCGGAATAGACAGCCGGGTCGTGAGTGCCGTGGGAAAGGACACGGCGGGGAGCGAGCTATTGGAGAACTTACGGGACAAATCGCTGAAAGGACTTATCGAGAAAACGGACTTCCCCACAGGAAGCGTAGAGGTGGAAGTGGACGAAAAGGGCATCCCCTGCTACAACATCCGGGAAGACGTTGCTTGGGACCATATTCCCTTCACGCCGCAAACGGCAGAACTGGCCCGCCAGACGCAAGCCGTATGTTTCGGTTCGCTGGCCCAACGGCATCCCGCCTCACGCTCCACCATCCACCGGTTTCTTGACACCATGCCGGACGGGGACGGACAATACAAGATATTCGACATCAACCTCCGGCAAGGTTTCTATACACAGGAGATTATCTCCATCAGTCTGCAAAAGTGCAACATCCTTAAAATCAACGACGAAGAACTCGACATCGTGACACGGCTGTTCGCCTTGCCCGGCACGGGCCAGGAAGAAAGATGCAGGACGCTGCTGAAGCGATACACGCTGAAGGCTTTGATTCTCACCTGCGGCGCACGAGGCAGTTTCGTATTCACCCCGGAAGAAACATCCTATCGAGACACCCCGAAAGTGGAAGTGGCCGACACCGTAGGCGCAGGCGACTCCTTCACAGCCGCCTTCACGGCCGCCATCCTTTCCGGAGGAACCGTCCGCGAAGCACACCGCCTCGCAGTGGACGTTTCGGCTTACGTATGTACGCAAAAAGGAGCCATGCCCCTGCTCCCCGGAACATTCACGAAACGGATATAAAAATATCATCTTCACGCATTACACATACATTGCCATGTATGCCAACAAAAGGACATTCTATGAAAGAAGCAAACAAAATAATACTTTACCAAGACGATGACGAAATAACCCGTGTGTCGGTTCGTTTTGCCGATGAGGATTTGTGGCTGACACAAAATCAGTTGGCAGACATATATTGCACCACACAGGAGAATATTTCCATGCATATAAGAAATATATATGCTGACCGAGAGCTTGATGAAAATCGAACTTATAAGAAATTCTTATTAGTTCGCCAAGAGGGTTAACCATCAGGTAATTATCTACAACCGTGTGGACAATAAAAAACCTTTTGTAGGAATGACCAACTTCAAAGGGAACTATGTACCCCGGGATGATGTAAAGATTGCCAAAAATTACTTGTCGGAAATAGAACTGCAACGCTTGAACCTGCTTGTTTCCGGCTTCTTGGACTTCGCTGAATTTCAAGCATTAGAAATGAATCCTATGACAATGAAAGATTGGATAGAGGCACTCGACAATCAGATTATCGCCCATAAACGAAAAGTTCTGATAGGCAAAGGCAATGTCTCACATAAACAAGCCATAGAAAAAGCTGAAAAAGAATTTGAAATTTACCGCAAACGAGAAATGGACATGTTGGAGAGCGACTTTGACAAAGAGGTGAAAAGACTAAAAGACAAGGAACAAACACAATAGAAAAAGTCAAAAATCAGCACGCATCCCCAAAAAGACATCCACAAAAATCCATAAATACCGACACAAGCCCGATGAAGAAGACTGCTTCGTGACAAGCAGTCTTCTTCATTGGGTTATTTTCTCACTCGACTTCCCACTCGAAAACACCAGCCGAATTGTCCTTTGGCAACACGACTTCCAGCTTCATGGCCGTAGTCTGCACCGGCGTGAATTCCACCGTGTTGGGCACGCCTTTTTTCGTCCCGTACGTGCCGGTTGCCGACACCTGTGTCCAACCGCCTTGTTCGTCCTTGTAATACAGTTTCCAACTTTGAGGCACGCGGCAACCTCCCCACGGCTCGTCGTCGAACCAATACACGGTGGAGGAAGACACTTTGGACGGTTTCGGGAACTCGTAAGTAATCCACTCCGTCGAGTTCTTTTTCGGCCACCAATGATAGTAGGCCATGGAACGGTCGTTCTCGTCCACCGGCACCAAACGGTCGTTAATGGCAGACAAGGCCGTAGTTTTATGCGAAGCGTCCACACGGCTCTCCGAGGCCAACGTAGCCGGCATGGACGGGCTTGTCGCACTCACCTCTTGCGGCAGCCATACCATCATGTTGCCGGAACCACGATGCGCCCAGGCATAATAAGGAATAAGCGTCAGTTCGACATCCGAAGCCGTCAGACGGCCTTCGGCATCATAGCCCAACACCTGCGCACCGGTCTTGATTTCCGTCAGGCCGCACAGCATGTCCGGTTTCTCCACCGTCTCGAACTGCGGGCGGCGGTTTACCAACACACTCATAATGTCGAAATCATTGTCGGGCCACTCGGCGCAGTACACCAACGGACCGCGCTCCACAGCCACACGCCCGCGGTCGGCATCCACTTTGGCATGTGCTTTCACCACGCGAGGTTCCATATCGAAATGCACTTCCACTTTGTCGCCCTTCTTCCACCGGCGTTCTATCGTGAAATAACCGTCTTGCAATTCGCTTTCCACCGGTTGGCCGTTCACTTTCACACTGTATCCCAGACGCTTGCCGTCGCTGTAACGGTACAAATCGCTCGGTACGACTTGTCCGCGCACCCAACCGGGGATGCGGATTTTCATGGCAAACGCACCGACCTTGTTCTTCTTCACGCTCACGGCCACGTCGCCATCCCAAGGATAACGGGTCTGTTGCTCCAAGACGACACTCTTCTTGCCCACCTCAAGGTTGGCTTCGTTGGACATGAACAGGTTGACATATACGTCCTTATCCTTCACGGCATATACATAACCGGGCAAGGAAGGGATGAAACGGCAAATATTGGACGGACAACAGGCACAACCGAACCAAGGCTGACGCTGATGCTGCCCCCGGCTCTCCAAGGGATTGGGATAGAAGAAACCGCCGCCGTCCAACGAAACGCCCGAAATCAACCCGTTATACAAGGAACGCTCCAATACGTCGTAATACTTGGATTCCCCGTGCAGGAGGAACAAACGGTAGTTAACGTAGACGTTGCCGATGGCCGCGCACGTCTCGCAATAAGCCGACATGTTGGGTAGTTCGTAATTCGCACCGAAAGCCTCACCGTTGGCCGTTGCCCCGATACCGCCGGTGATGTAATACTTCTTGCCCACGATATTGTCCCAAATCCGGTCGATGGCATGGATGTAAGCCGTATCGCCCGTGAGGGCTGCCACATCGGCCATCCCGGCATACATGTAAGTGGCCCGCACGGCATGCCCCACGGCTTCGTCCTGCTCCACCACGGGCTTGTGCGCCTGGCTGTAAGCGTCGCGCCGAGAAGTGTGACCGCGTTGGTCGAGGAAGAACTTCGCCTCGTCCAGATACTTGCGGTCGCCCGTCACGATATAGAGTTTGGCCAAGGCCATTTCGGCAATCTGATGTCCGGGCACACGAACCTGTTGCCCTTCCCCCGGGCCGATTTCACGACACACGCAGTCGGCATAACGGATGGCAATATCCAGAAAGTTCCGTTTTCCCGTGGCCTGGTAATGCGCGATGGCACCTTCCACCATGTGACCGAGGTTATAAAACTCGTGGCTCAAATCCTCCACTTTTTCCCAACGCCGGCTTCCCGACCAGGCGTGCGGACGCTTGGGATTCATCGTGCGGCTTGTGTACAGATAGCCGTCCGGCTCCTGCGCTGCCGCCACAATGGCCAGCACGCTGTCGATATACGATTTCAGCTTCTTGTCCGGATAGGTCTGCAGCAAGTAGCTTGCGCCTTCTATCGTCTTGTACACGTCCGTATCGTCGAACGGAAGACCTTCCACCTTGTAATTTTCGCTTGGATGAGCCGCTTTGACAAAGTTCTCATACCGGCCGGACTCTTCACATTTACTGAAGGCCAAAGGAATCGTAACCTCACGACTCGCCTTCAAGCGTTGTCCCCAAAAGGAATCCGTCACCTTGACGGACGTGAAAGGTACGGGAGAATAAGGATAACCGTGGGGCGCATCTTGCGCCTGCATATTTCCCCACAAGGAAAATACAAAAATAGCAGTCAGCAATTTTTTCTTCATGGTAGGTAAAAAATAAAAATATTGATTTCACGGCAAAGTTAGTAAAACTAATTATCTTTGCCCTTGAAACCATAGAATTATTAACCCATGAGAAACAAAATCTTATTCTTGAAACGAACCGCATGGACTTTCTGCACCGCTGCTTTTTCCATTGCCACCCACGGGCAAAACACGGCACAAATCATGGAAGTGCCGTTTACCCAAGTACGAATTCAGGACGCGTTCTGGTCTCCGCGCATCGAGACGAACCGCACGGTGTCCATTCCCTCGGCCTTCCGGGAGTGCGAGAAGAACGGCCGTTTCGACAACTTCGCCATCGCAGGCGGACTGAAAGAGGGCGAGCACCGGGGCGACTTTTCGTTCGACGACACCGACCCTTATAAAATCATCGAAGGAGCGTCTTACTCTCTGGCCGTAAAATACGATGCACGACTGGATGCCTATCTGGACAGTGTCATCGCACTGATAGCCGCCGCACAGGAATCCGACGGTTACCTGACTACTTGTGTGACCAACCGCTGTACCCGTCTTTCGGGTTGGTGGGGGACACACCGTTGGGAGAAAATCAACAGCCACGAACTTTACAATTCAGGACATCTTTACGAAGCTGCCGTGGCCCACTATCGCGCCACAGGCAAACGTTCCCTGCTGGACGTGGCCATCAAAAACGCCGATTTGGTATGCCGGGTATTCGGTCCCGACGAAGGGCAGAAACATGTGCCTTCAGGACATCCCATCGTGGAAATGGCTCTGGCCAAGCTGTACAAAGTCACCGGAAAAGAAGAATACCTCCACACGGCCCGGTAATTCGTGGAAGAAACGGGACGATGCACCGACGGACATGCCCCCAGTGCATACAGCCAGGACCACAAACCCATTCTCGAACAAGATGAAATAGTGGGGCATGCCGTGCGGGCCGGTTACCTGTATTCCGGTGTGGCCGACGTGGCCGCACTGACCGGCGACACGGCTTATTTCCATGCCCTTACGCGCATTTGGGAAAACATGGCCGGACGCAAACTGTACCTCACCGGCGGTATCGGATCCCGTGCCCAAGGCGAAGGCTTCGGCCCAGATTATGAATTGAACAACCATACAGCCTATTGCGAAACTTGCGCCTCCATCGCCAACGTGTACTGGAACCACCGCATGTTCCTTGCCACGGGCGACTCCCGATACGAGGATGTATTGGAACGTGCTCTCTACAATGGGGTCATTTCGGGCGTGTCGCTTAGCGGCGACCGCTTCTTCTACGACAATCCTTTGGAAAGCATGGGGCAGCACGAACGGCAGGCCTGGTTCGGTTGTGCCTGCTGTCCGGGCAATGTCACCCGTTTCATGGCTTCCGTTCCTAATTACATGTATGCCACACAAGGCAAGGACGTCTTCGTCAACCTATATATACAAAGTACGTCCCATCTCTCCACTTCCCAAAATAAAATAGAAATCCGCCAGACAACGGATTATCCATGGGACGGAAAAATCCGCATGACCGTACATCCTGAAAAGAAGCAAACCTTTGCCTTGCGATGCCGCATCCCGGGATGGGCACAAGACCGTCCGGTACCGACTGACCTGTATCACTACACCGGAAAAGGAAAGGGCTACACCATACAAGTCAACGGCAAGGACGCGGAGTTCCGTGTGGAAAACGGTTATGCCGTAATCTTGCGAAAATGGAAGAAAGGCGACACGGTAGAACTGGATTTCCCGATGGACGTACGCCGGGTGGAAGCCCGTGGCGAAGTGGAAGACGACCGGGGAAAAACCGCCATCGAACGGGGACCCATCGTCTACTGCATAGAAGACAAAGACCAGCCGGACAGTTTGATTTTCAACAAATTCATTCCAACCGGAACGACGATTTCCGCCACTTACGCCCCGGATATGCTTAACGGCATCGTCACGTTGGAAGGCACGGCCCAAGCCGTCGGACGTGACGGAAAGGCGACGGACGTACCGTTCAAAGCCATTCCTTATTCCGTATGGAACAACCGTGGCGCGGCACAAATGGCCGTATGGATTCCCACATCGCCGGAATATGCCCGTCCCGAACCTTTGCCGACCATCGCTAGCCGGGCACGTACGCTGACGATTCAAGCCCCTCTCCAAAAAGACGCTCCCGAATCTGCTGCCACAGAAGGTTGGGCTTGGGGCGTAAACGACCAATGGGAACCGAAACGTTCGTCGGACACGTCCAAACCTTACCATTACTGGTGGCTCAAGCGCGGCACGGAAGAAACGTTGGCCTACGACTTCGATCAAGCTTACACCGTATCGGGCGTAGAAGTGTACTGGCTGGACTTCGACCATTACGACGGCAACTTCCGTGTACCCGCCTCGTGGAAACTCTATTATAAAGACGGTGACAGTTGGAAAGAAGTGGAAGCCACCACGCCGTACACCACAACCAAGGACGCTTACAACCGTCTCGACTTCAAACCGGTCAAGACCACCGGACTGAAAATCGCCGCGCAACTTCAAAAAGGTGAGTCTGGCGGCGTGTTGGAATGGAAGGTCATTCCGGCTACTAAATAACCTCAACACAATACCACTGTCGGCGGTTTGTCCGTGTTTGGGAACAAACCGCCGACATATATTTCTAAACATACCTTACGGAACATCCCCGGTTCCGCTATACGATGCACACCCTCATGTCTTATACCCGTCCTCTCCTTTCCTTATCCGGCTTAAAGTCTGCGGTGTCATGTTCAAATAAGAAGCCAAATGCTTCAAGGATACGGCTTGTAACCTTTTCCCTTCCCACTCCATCATCCTCCTATAACGTTTCACCACATTGGCCTCGCACAAATAACAGTTCCTCATCCAAAGCCTCTTGACATAATGGGCATACCAACGGGTCATTATTTTATCCCATAAAACAACCTTATCAGACAACACCGATGCAACCCCATCACTTAATCTCCAAAGCACGGAATCCTGTTCCGCATATAAATTCCATACCATTTCCGGTGCCTGCAAAAACCAATCCATACTGACAAAATCATGTGGAACGGCGAAGCCGCAAACACAGTCCATCCCCTCGTGCCGACTATCCTTTTTCCCAATACGAAGCACGCCTTTTTCTACCCACAGGAGCGTTTTCTGCCCCTCAGTCACAACTCTTTCATTCTTCTTTACCACCAGTTGCGTCCAATTACGGTTCAACAATGTACGTTCCGCATCCGAAAAGACATGGTTCTTCCCGAAAAAGGACAAATATTCATTGATAAGTTCTTCTGTGACTTCCGCAAATCCTTCCATCCGTTAAAAAATTAAGTCCCGTAAAGGTAAGGCTATTCCATCCATTCGTGGGACAATAATCGACCAATCCTGAACGAAATTCGTTCAATTTTCACTTTACTTTCCGGAAATGTATCAATAGAGATAAGAATGAATCTAAATTCATTTTTTGCTCCGAAAATGAACTTGGATTCATTTCTTCATTTTTTGCAATGTTTTTCCTCTGTTTTTCTTTGGAACATATACAACAGAACAATACTTTTGCAACGTAATATTAACCGTTTAAATAAACTCTTATGAAAAAACTTATTTGCATAATGTGTCTAATCGGCTTGACTTTTTCATGTACAGAGGATTTACCACAAGACACCTCCTTTTTAACAAGTATCTCAAAAAAAAGAGCTAATATAACAGACTCTTTATATATTGATTTGCATTCAGATATCGCATCATTAGGAGAAACCATTGAACCAGATGTTAGTTATCCTAAAAAATTGGCAAATGCGACATATTATATCATTGGAAATTTGGGAACTCCTCCTGAATACACAAACAAATATGGAACCTTAACATGCACACAAGGAGCAATATTCACCCGGGAAAAGCTCGGAGGAATAGAGAATAGTAGTATCAAAGCCAGATTGGAACTTTTATTACCAGGAGAATGGTTCTTCAAAGTTGTTGTTGTAAAAGAACAAGATACTTTCGACAGCCCGACAGAAGATATAGAAATCCAATTTCCGAGGTATTCGGACATAGAAGAAGCCCTCACTGAAGAGATGGAAGAAGTTTGGTATGAAACATTATTACTAACAAGTAAAGACTCTCGATGTGAAGAAGCTTTTTGGATTTATTCTTTATTAGAT
>ERZ1504370.476-NODE-476-length-11883-cov-3.389499_pt1 | contig 11883 bp, 5 predicted proteins | sample MGYA00574850_ERZ1504370 | MGnify/ENA primary metagenome ERZ1504370 (study PRJEB39906, sample SAMEA3182070) | gut metagenome | biome: human; feature: gut; material: Stool; isolation source: human stools | place: Canada | collected 2011-11-22 ...
TAATGTATGATATATACCGGATAAGATATATCTCCCAGGAATTTACAGATTTTGGCTGTACCTTTATCTGTCGTTTTTCCCGAAGCACCCAGATAGACAAGTAGTGGGAAAATAAGAATGGTGCATACAGCATCATAAATACCATTCATCCACGGAGATGTCTCACCGCCTACATACGGCATGGTAAGTAAAATGAGAATCGACAGACTGCATATCCAGAAAGCACCTTTGTTATGGGCAGGATTAAAGATGCGTGACATCAATAATCCGATAGAGAATGCGAACAACATACGTAGAAAACCTCCGATCAGGTTATAGTCGATCATCGACCAGCCTACTCCTAAATGATGACTACCGGAGAGATTGCATATCGAGAAAGAAGCCAATCCGATTCCTGCTATCACAACAAGTATCGTAAGTGCCTTGGTAGACATCCGGCGAATAAATAGGGCATACAAAATATTACCGATATACTCGAAGAACAAAGACCAGCTGGGACCATTCAAAGGATACATCTCACCATTTCCACGGACTTCGGGACCCGTGCCCGGAACAGCCGGAATCAGGAAAAGATTGAGAAGCATAGCCACCATTACCATCGATATGGAAACACGGGTACCGTCCCATTGCTCGCAGCCTTGTATGCAAAATGTAATAGCACCCAAAACGGCTCCCATAACAACCATCGGATGCAGACGGATTAATCTGCGTTTGAAAAACTCTTTTTGGGTCATCGTTGTTTTCCAGCGGTCGTCATAAGCATAGCCGATAACGAAGCCCGACAGAATAAAGAAGAAATCGACAGCCAGATACCCATGATTGAATTTTTGGTCTATGGGACTTGTGGCAAAGCCTTCGAATACATGATACCATATCACCAAAAGAGCCGCAACCCCTCGCAGTCCGTCAAGGAGTACGTAATGGGGTTTAGAGTCTGCAAATGCAGAGGAAGAGATTTTTTGCATGTTTTAAATTATTGTTCAAATTAGTATTAGTCATTGAAGAAGCCGCAAAAATACGGAATTTATAAGTTTAAAAATTTGTCCTGCATCAAAATCTTGCCGTATATGAGAATTATTTGTATGCTCTGAGGCGGCTGAGTGTTGAAAGTGTGATGCCCAGATAAGAGGCGATATATCCCAATTGTATCCGCTGGCACATTTGAGGAAATTGAAGTTTGAATGCTTCATATCTTTCTTTTGCAGACAGGGTGAGGCGGTCTTTGTGCGAACGGTGCAGGCGTCTGTATTCGTTTTGATGAATCACTCTTCCCCAGTTTGCCAGTTCGATATTGGTCTGAAACAGCCGGAGCAGATCGGTCAGTGATATTCTGTATGCGACAACGTCCTCAAGCGTTTCCACAAATTCTTCACTCATCTTATTATAATACAATTCATCCATGCTGAAGACAATCGCTCCCTCGCACGCAAAGGAAGTCGTTATTTCCTCTCCGTTTACCAGCCAGAAAGAGCGGGTCATTCCTTCTTCAATAAAATAAGCCGATTTGCAAAATTTGTCAGCCTCTATCAGTTGATGCCTCTTTGGAAAATGACATAATACTGTATTTTCTTTTAGTATTTGTATCGTTTCATCCGAAATGGGATACAAAGAGTTCATCTTATCTATAATGTTTCTCATAAAGTAGTCCTTAATAATTTTCTGTCAAGTACAAAAATAGGAAAAACAATTCTGCCCACAATAGATGCCGGTGAAAAAGGGGGTGTTTTATCGATTCGTTCACTAAGGAGGAGAGAAACAGGAGAGTGGGAACTGCTGCTGAAAGACAAAGAAGGTACACTTCATTCTTTGGTGAAATGTACCTTTTTTGAAATCGGGAAGAGGCTAAACACATGAGTATAGCCAGCTTATTCCGGAAACGGTATACATCAATTGACGTTGCTTACTTTGGATTCTGCTGTATATTCGGATTGGCATCTATCTCGCTTTGTGGAATAGGCAGAGCTATTCTCAGGTCGGTAGCTTCTATCTTTTGTGCGTTAGACGCTTTCAAAGTCTCAAGATGCCAGCTGCCCTTGCGTTCAATAGCCAGACCATTGCGCAAGTAGTCATAGAAGACTTCCCCTTCGCCAACCAGTTCCTTGCGGCGCTCTTTAAGAATCCTGTCCAGAGTAAAAGTCTCCGTTGATACTTGCTGACTGGTATCCGTGGTACGGCGGCTGATGATGTCATTCAGATAACTTTGTGCTTCTTCAAGATCCGTTCCTTTTTTCCGTCCCGCTTCAGCCGCGTTCAGATAGACTTCAGAAAGGCGGATGATGCAAATGTTATTAGTTTTGGGATCATCTCCGGTCTTGCCGGGGAACTTGGCAAGATAGACTTTCTCGTGCATGGCGGCAGCCGGAAGTCCGGTGTTGTTTTCGATGACAGATTCCTTCGTCAGGCAGTGGCGTACATCCTTGGGGTCTTCATTCAGCAGGTTCAGGAAATCTTCCGACAAGATCAGATTATTCCAGTCGACCGTTGCTTCGTTGGCATAAACCATCGGAGCGCCCTCACCGCCCGTACCTCCTGAAGGTTCGGATAAAGTGATGTAAAGTTCGAATAATGATTCGGACTGGAAATCCTGTCCCCATACATTGGGATATTCCTCATAGCTGTAAAGCTGATAACGTCCGCTGTTGTTTTTGATGACGTCCGTAGCGGCATCGTAAGCTTTCTGATATTCACCCATATTCAGATAGACTCTTGACAGTAATGCCTGAGCTGCCCAGTAGTTTATATAGCCATTGGATGTCTCTTGTATCAATCCGGACAGTGCATTGCTCATGTCGCTGACTACCTGTTCGTAGCATTGCGCTACAGTGCTGCGTGACGGTTTATGTGTGGGATCGGAAGGGGAGGTCTCGATGGGTACTCCCAATGAAGCCCCCTTGTCATTCGTATAAGGCATTCCGAACAACCGGGTCAGGTTGAAGAGGGAAAGTCCCCGCATCACCAGTGCTTCGGACTTGATGCGGTTCAATTCTTTAGTATCACTGCTTTGAATACTGCCCGACTCTATTTTCTGTATCAGATTATTTGTCTGTCGTATTACTTTATAAACAGTATTCCACGGCAGTACAATATTCAGATTATCGGAAGCGAGCACATTGTATTCGTAATAGGGAGATACACGTTTTCCGTCTCCTTTGGTGATACGTGCCTGTACATCGGTGGCACGGCAATCGCCGTAATACCAATAGTTGTCTCCGTAGTAGCTATGGCCGGATGCCAGACGATAAATTCCGTTCAGAGCGATCTGGGCATCGTCCAGTGTTACGATGGCCTGTCCGGTTTCTACCGAGCTGGTGGTGTTAAGGTCTAGCCAGTCTGCCGAGCAGGAGCTGTTCAGTAGAGCCATTGCTGTAAGTATGTATATATGAATTCGTTTCATTATGTTGTTTATTTAGTTAGAATGATAGGGATGTTAGAATGATAATTGAGCTCCGAAACTGAAAGTACGCATGGCGGGAGCCTCACAAAAGACTTCACCGTTAACGGGTGTTTCGGGGTCATACTGTTTCCATTTGGCCCAGGTCAGCAGATTATTTCCCGAGAAATATACCCGTATTTTGTCAATCATCAGCTTTTGAGTCCACTGGTTGGGCAGTGTGAAGCCGAGGGTAAAGTTTTTCAGGCGTAAATGATCGGTACTGTGGATATAGCGGGACGAGTTGGTGGAAGTAGCCGGTTCACCATATACGAAACGTGGGGTATCCGTCTGATCTCCGGGCTTTTGCCAACGGTTCATCATGTATGCGGGCAAGTTGTATCGTGAACTGTAGATGGAACTGCTGCCGTTTTCAATATAAGTTCCCAGTTTGTCGAACGAGTAACCGCCCAGTGAATAAGTTAGTGTAAAGGTCAGGTCTATCCATTTGTAATTCAGAATATTGGTGAATCCTCCCGATACTTTGGGAGTAGCGGTCTTGTACGGAATAGATTCTGCTTTGGCAGCGTCGGTGGTGAGTTCCCGATTGTAGCTTCCGTCTTCATTTTTTGTATTCAGATAATATTGGGCAGAACCGGTCAGCGGGTCTACTCCGGCAAACTCTTTTACATAAAACGTATGATAGGGGAGTCCCACTTTATGGATGAACCATGTTCCCTCAATCGTCTGGTCTAATAGTCCGTTGAGTGAAACGATCTTATTCCGGTTATGGCTCAGGTTGAAAACACTGGTCCAGTTAAAGTCGTTGGAAACAACATTCAGCGTACGCAATTCAAACTCTACTCCCTTGTTGTTCAGGCGTCCGATGTTGCTTAAATAACTGGTAAATCCGGTAGTGGCGCTGATGGGGAGACTGTAAAGCAAGTCCTTGGTATCCCGGTTGTAATATTCCAGACTCGCAAAAATACGATTGATAAATGAAAGGTCGATACCCAGATTCAGGCTGTAATTCTTTTCCCATGTCAACAGATTATTGGGTTGTGCCGATTCATACGATCCGGCTGCCTCCATGTAGTTTTCTCCATAACTGTACAGTCCTTTGTAGCCGTAGTATGAACCGGGCTGATTTCCGTTTACACCATACGAGGCACGTATCTTGACATCACTCAGAACCGGCTTTACGGCTTTCATGAAATTCTCGTTGCCCAAATGCCACATACCCGACACAGACCAGAAATTTCCCCAGCGGTTGTTGGGTGAAAGACGTGAACTTCCGTCGCGACGGTAACTTCCGGCGATGTAGTAACGGTCGTCATAGTCATAATTCAGTCGTGATAGATAAGAAATCATCCGATAGGCTTGGGTGGCAGACTTGAAACTGTTCAGTACGGCGGCATTATCCGGTTCTGTCAGTTTATCACTGGGCAGTTTGGACTTTTCACCCGAAGCGTGGTCTGTCTGGTAGCTTTCTATTTCATAAGCCGCCAATACATCGAGATGATGTTTGCGGGCGAAAGTACGCACATAGTTCAGTGAGGTTGATGAGATCAGTTTGCCGTATTCAATGAAGCCTTTGGCTGTCTGGGCGTCGCTTCCGCTTTTAGGACCTGCCGAGCTCAGAGGGTTATAGTAGCGTGAATCCTTCTGGATAGTATAATCATAGCTTAATGTCTCTTTTAGTTTGAGACCTTTGATCGGCTCTATCGCTGCGTAACCGGTTGAAAACATACGTGTCATGCGCACACGGTTGTAATCGGTGAGTATGTCGCGCAACGGGTTCAAGCTGGTGCCGTCATAAGCTCCTACGTAGTTTCCTTCTTCATCACGCACCACCATGGAAGGGGTCATGGTCATGGCTACGCACAAGAAAGGGTTGATGGATGATCCGCGTTCCTCATTCATTTCCTGATTCATTTGCGAGAACATCATATTTGCTCCTACTTCCCCGTATTTGCCGACTTTCTGCGTCATGTTCAAGCGCGCAGAGTAACGGTCCAGGCTGGAGTTTTTGGCCAATCCTTCCTGATTGTTGTAGCCGAGCGAAGCATAGAATGTAGAACGGTCGTTACCGCCGGAGACGGAAGCTTCATAACTCTGATGCATAGCGGTGCGGAGCAGCTCTTTTCGCCAGTCCGTGTATCCCATGCCCGGCTTATATGCATATGTGCCGATATTGGAATTGGCATATTCATTCGGAGACTCCATACCGTTGTCTATTGCGTAATTCAGCAATCCTTCATAGAGCAGTTCTTTCCGTTGGTCACCGTTGAGGGTAGGGCGGAAGTCGACGGCCGCATGAGAGAAGCCGCCTGATACGTTCAAGTCCACGCGTACCTTTCCGGTATTTCCTTTTTTAGTCGTGATCAATATGACGCCATTGGCGGCGCGGGAACCATACAGGGAAGCCGCTGCCGCATCTTTGATTACAGTCACGTTTTCAATATCCGACGGATTCAGTGTACTCATTATATTGGTCTTGGAGTTGTTCATATATGCTGCATCAGGACCACCGGAACTCATACTCCCGGAAGTAACCGGTACTCCATCAATGACAAACAAAGGTTCCTGTGAAGCGTTGAACGATCCCATTCCTCTGATGCGAATACTTTGGTTGGCACCCGGTTGACCGGAACTGCTGGTTATTTGTACACCGGTAGTCATACCTTGCAACTTTTGCTCAACGCTCATCACAGGCACTTCTTTCAGCATATCTGTACGCAGCGTATTGGCCGATCCAGTGAACGAGGATTTGGAGAAATTACCATACCCTGTTACTACTACCTCGTCAATATCCATCGTTTCGGAGATCAGTACTATTTTGAGTTCTTTCTCTTTGCGGGGGACGCGTATTTCCTGTGTCTTCATTCCCACATAAGATACGACCAACATCTTGGTTCCGGTTTCCACGGACAATTGAAACTGACCGTTGATATCGGTAATCACTCCTTTGGTGGGATTCCCCTTTACACTGACGGTGGCACCGATAAGTGGTTCATTATCCTCTGATGATATAATAACACCGGATATGTTCAGTTGCTGAGCGGACGCATACGAAATACTCAACAAACAAAACAGTAAGCTAAAACATAATGTTAACCTTTGATTAATCTTCATACTTTTATATTTAAAAATACATTTGCTATAAAGTCGATACAAAGGATATACCAATAGGATATAAAGAAATGCTGAAAGGATAAGATACAGATTAACAGCGGAGTTGAAAAAACGATATTATTGGGGCGGTGTGGAAAAAATGTGGAAAGATGTGGAAAATATACCCAATCAATTGGTACGATAAATATCGTGGCTATATGGATTATCGTACCGATAATGATTGGGTATATAGGTCTTACAATTTAATATCCCGGATTCTGATACTCACTGCCGTTGATAATGGTAGCGGTAAAGGTTGTAGAAATGGGACGTAAAGCATAATTCGGATCAAAGAACCGTGCGAGATCCGGGTGAGTATCTTTCAGATAATCGGAACTCTTGAACATCCCTGTCCGTTTCAAATCGTAGAAACGGCAATATTCACCGCATAGTTCGCGTCCTCTTTCGTCTAATACGTCACGAACCGTCATGCTGCCCGTTAGCGGGTCTGCTCCGGCACGTTCGCGAACCTTATTCAGGTATTTGGCGGCATTCGCTCCTCCGTTCAGATAAATGTCAGCCTCTGTGGCAATCAGATAGACTTCTGCCATACGCATGATAAACGTAGCGTTTAAGTTTCCGTTTCTTTGTTTGGAGGCGTTTGCAACGTAATAGTTACTGCTGTTGTGCTTGTTTAGTGACGGATAATAGTAACGGAACAGATTCTCGCTGGTACCGTCGTTTTTGTAACTCCCTGTTACATTTGTATACGAGTAGTTCATGTTCACATTGTTGTTTGTATCACTGTAGACATGGTTGTAATCAATCAACAAATAGTCGGTCTTGTGCTCATTCTGTTTTTCCGTAGAATAATCCGCATCCTGCGGCATGATAAATTTAATGGCCGGATCACCTTTCTTCAGAGCTTTGCCGATGACTGTTTCGTCTTTGTCGTACATGTGTACGGCACTTTCGTCCCAAGTATAACTTTTATTGGCCTTCCATTCGGTAGTGAATGACTGGTGGAATCTGGGATCTAACGTGCCGTCATTCTGTACATACAGATTCAGCAAGTGTTGCGTAGGCATGAAGATGCCGCTGATGGAGCCTTCCCATGTCAGTCGTGTCTCCTGATTGTCTTCACGGGCACCGAACTTATTGATGTCACACAGGAAATACTCGTCATTGCGGTTTAGCTTGTAGTTACCGTTGCTCGAACCGTGTCCGTCCGTGCCTGCATACCAGCGATGTTTCCAGAGCGCTTCCTTGTTTTCCCAGTTATTGCTTTCTTCGAATACTTCACTGTATGTAGGATACATATAAGTGTTGTATTTCCCGCCACCCGATTCGCAGTCGGAGATCAGCTGTAAAGCTGCGTCGAGAGCTTCCTGCAGGTATTCCGTGCTTCCATACTCGTAGGTCTGCAGACAGGCTTTTGCCAAAAAGCCGAGAGCGGCTTTCTTGGTCGGAGTGGTAGTCGTGGCATGATTCCCGATTGACAGCCATTCGGATGCGAATCTCAGGTCGGGCAGGATGACTTCTTTGTAGATAGTCATTGGGTCGGTGCGGACAGGAGAGTAGTTAAGGCTGGTTTCCGGTTCCGTAAGCATGGTTACCCCTCCGAATTGTTCTACTGCGTTGAAGTAATAGACAGCTCTCATGAAGCGGGCTTCGGCAACTTTCGCATTCCGTTCCTCTTCTGTGGCGTAGGGAGGCTTGTCGCCTAAGGCGATGGCTTCGTTGCAGGAACCTATTCCGTCGTATGTCCCGTTCCACCAGTTATTGGTGTAGGTCGTGTTGGGCGATGTTCCGGCGAAAAACCAGAACCATTCGGTGTAGCTTGTCGATTGGTTAGCCTTGTACGTCCAGAGGTCCGTATCCCCTTCGGTTAGCGACATCCAGTCTGCGGCACCGTAGTAAAACCTTTCCATTGCGAAGTAGCACTGGTTGATCAGTGTTTCGTATCCCTCGGTTGAGGTAGCCAATGTTTCATTGGTAAATGCGCCCGGGTTGTACTCTTCCAGCGAGCAGGAATGCAGGAATAGTGCAGACAGCAGGACAGAGCAAAAAACTGTTTTTAAATGTATACTTTTCATTGTCATTTTCTTCTTTAATTAGAATGTGAGATTAACTCCAAATACAAATTGCCGATAGGTGGGAAACGCGTCCGAACCGTTCGTTTCGGGGTCTGTGTCCTTCAGTTGCTTGTCTTTCACAAAGATGAACGGATTGTAGGCCGTAGCGTAGATGCGGCATTTCTCCATCAATACCTTGCGGGAAATGTTGGCGGGGAGGGTATATCCCAGAGTGATATTCTTGATCTTGATGAAGGAGCCGTCGTGTACTCTCAGTGAAGGATATACCGTTTTTTGTTCGTCTCCCGTTCCGGGACGCGGGAAGTATGCGCCCTGATTGTCCTCTGTCCAGTAATCCACGCCTGCCAGCTGATTCTTGGTCACACTTTGCTCTGCGGTATAGTAGCCGAGCAGGTCACTGTTGATTGTCTGCCCGTAGCGTGCCATTGCAAAGACGGATAAATCGAAGTTCTTGTAGGTGAAGGAGTTGTTCAGTCCGATGATCCAATCCGGATTCGTGTGTCCCAGAATTTGTCTGTCGTCGTTGCTGTATTTATGTACTCCGCCGTCTCCGTTTTTATCCACTGTCTCTATCTTGATAAATCCCGGATTTACGCCATACGCATCCAGCGTCTCCTTTGGAGTGTCACTTCCCCAGATTCCTGCATATTTATAGCCGTAAATGGCATGAATCGGTTCGCCGGTAAACAGGTTCTCGGAGATCAGGTCACCGTCGGGCAGCTTGTCTATCTTCTCCTTGCTCCAGGTGGCGGACAGGGTCGTGTTCCATGTAAAGTCCTTGTGCTGTATATTGTGGGAGTTCAATATCACTTCCACGCCCTGATTGCTGGTTTGGGCGATATTCTGCCAGATAGACAGAGGAGAACCCCATCCGGTCAGTCCGCTGGTGATGGGCAATATACGCTTGAATAATAATCCTTTGGTGGTTGTTCTGAACCATTCAATGGAACCGTCGATGCGGCTGTTCAGTATGCCGAAGTCCAGACCGATGTTCCAGTTGTACGATTTTTCCCAACCGAGGTCGGTGCTGCCGTAAGTCTCCGAGTATTGTGTGAAAGGAACGATTTTTCCATTGACGGAGACTCCGCTGGCAGAATATACGTAGGCTTGGGTAGTGGTGCTGTAAGCGTCTGTTCCGCCGGAGTTGCCCGTGATGCCGTAGCTGACTCTCAGTTTCAGGTTGTCCAGCCAGCTTCGTGTCTTTTCCATAAAAGCCTCGTCGGAAATTCTCCAGGCTATGGCGCCTGCCGGGAAAGCATCCCATTTGTGTCCGGCGGAGAATTGTGAGACACCGTCCCAACGGGTGGAGAAGTTGAATAAGTACTTGCTCTTGTATGAATAGTTGAGGCGGAAAGCAAAAGACATTTTCTGTGTCTGTGCGAAGTCCGATTCCACATGTGGGGAGGAACCCGAAGTCAACCGCCAGAACGACCATTGGTCTACCATTTGTCCGCTTGCGGCAGCCATGTTGCTTTCCGACTGGTTCTTGTTCCACGAAGTGATTAAAGAACCTCCTACCGTATGCGCTTTGGCAAGGGTTGTGCTGTATGCCAGAATGTTTTCCCACGTGTAATTCCATGCGTTGTCATTGGTGATGGAAGCGTGAGGCGAACCCGCATAACTCGGACGGTTGGCGTTGCATTGGTTTCCCCAGTATTGTCCTCGTCGGGAATGGTTCAATGTCCCGTTGATCCGGCTGGTGAATGTGAAATCTTTGAGAGGGGTCAGCTCGACATACCCGCTCATATTTAGGTAAGTGGAACGGGTGTTGTTCGCATATTGATTCTCTATGAAATCTCCCATCGGCGAATACTGCCCTGTGATATATTCATGATTGATCTTGCCTTCCTCATCATAGGCATCCCCCAACGGGAAAGCGGAGAGGGAGCGGGTAAACGTGTTTTTCACGCCGGAATTCAAATCACGGTACACCAGATTGGAGGTGAAACCGACTTTCGCCCACGAAAAGAGTTGCTGGTCGATGTTGAGCCGTAAAGAGTACCGGTTCAGATTTTCATTGCTGAGCAGACCTTCTTCCCGGTTGTAGGAGGTCGAAGCGAATATCCTTGTCTTTTCCGTTCCGCTGCTTACCGAAAGGCTGTACTTTTGTGTGGTAGCTGTATTACCGGAAACCTCGTCTACCCAGTCAATCCATTTTCCGGCATTATACGCATCTGTAAAAGCCTGCTTGCCCAGTAGGGCAGACATATCGGAAGGGAAATCACCGTTCTTATATCGGTATGCCTCTTTCTGGTAAGTCACCCATTCATCCTGAGTCATTCCGTGTTTGTAGTTGGGCGATCCGCTGAAGCCGTAATACGCGTCAAAGTTGATTGTGGCTTTGCCTTCTTTTCCTCTTTTGGTGGTGATAATCACAACACCGTTTGCTCCTGCCGAACCGTAAATGGCGGTGGATGAAGCATCCTTCAGAACATCGACACTTTCAATATCGGAAGGGTTGACCTGACTATAGCTTCCGGGGATTCCGTCGATAATAAACAGTGGCTCGTTATTGCCATATATGGAACGCGAACCACGCAGCAGGATGCTGACTTCACCGCCTACCTGTCCCGATGTTTTGGTGATGTCCATGCCGGGTATCTTTCCTTGAAGAGCCTCCATCACATTACTGGTAGGAGCAGCCAGTACCTCGGCACTTTTGACAGAGGTTACCGCTCCTGTCAGATCCCGCTTTTTGACGGAGCCGTATCCTACTACTACCACTTCGTCAATCAGTCGGGCATCTTCCACCATTGTGATTTCCAGTTTGCTTTTATTACGTGTGCTGACTTCCTGTTCTATGTATCCCATATAAGATACTTTGAGTACTGCGTTGGGCGACACACGCAGTGTGAAGAGTCCGTCTACATTTGTAATAGTCCCGTTGTTTGTGCCTTTTTCTACAATATTAGCTCCGATTATCGTCTCTCCCTGAGAGTTTTTCACTACGCCGGAGATGCTTCTGCTCTGCTGGCCGTAGACTTGTGTGGCTCCGACTACCGATATTATTCCTGTTAAAAGGAACAGCAGGTAGAATCTTATCATATAAACTGTCTTTAGGGTAGTGTCTGTCCCTATGTTTGTTTTATCAGAAAATGATTTCATGTTTTTTGTTTAATTGTATGTTTACTAATTTGTTTTTGGATAGCTAAATTTTCGGACAATTTAAAGCTATGTCTCGATTGTAACGACTTTACTTACCCCATAGGCTATTAGATTTTATTGGTTAAATGATGATTGTTCAGAATGTCAATGTCAATTGAATATCATTCTGATACTGTTTTGAATGTGGCGCCACGATTC
>ERZ1504370.609-NODE-609-length-10097-cov-3.037841_pt1 | contig 10097 bp, 9 predicted proteins | sample MGYA00574850_ERZ1504370 | MGnify/ENA primary metagenome ERZ1504370 (study PRJEB39906, sample SAMEA3182070) | gut metagenome | biome: human; feature: gut; material: Stool; isolation source: human stools | place: Canada | collected 2011-11-22 ...
GATCCTGAATTGAAGGTTGTTGACTTCAAACGTTTTACTTTGCGCGCTGAATAATTCCGCTTAGAAACGATTCTATAAAAAGAAGTGGCCGTATATGGAGTTGAATTCCTAAACGGTCACTTTTTTATGCCTCTACAGTTGCAGTGAGACGGATGATGCGTTTATCCCACGGGCTTGGTTTGCGTGTATCCTTCTGCCTTCAGGAGGTCGATGACACGTTGTTTGAAGTCGCCTTGCACGATGATTTCTCCATCTTTGGCACTTCCGCCTACTCCACATTTACTTTTCAGCAATTTGCCCAGTTCTTTCAGATTATTGTCGGTGCCCACGAAACCTGTGACAAGAGTGACGACTTTGCCACCCCGGTTCTTGCGGTCCAGCTGTACACGCAGGCGTTGTTGTGCAGGGGGGAGGGTAGCTTGCTCCTCATCGTCATTCATCTCATAGTTGTAGTCCGGGTTGGTGGAATAGACTATATTCAACCGTTCTTTCCAATCATTATTCTTCATACTTCTTTCTTTTAAACTTCCCAAAAGTACGATATTATGTGGAATTATGCAATTAGAAATTATGTTAAGCTTTTGTTGCATCCGTGTTACTGATTAGAAAAAAAGCACTACTTTTGCCAATCGCAATATTGAGAACTTAAATAAGAAACTATGAGCAGTCCGTTACAGAAAAAAGAAACCATGAAGGTGCCGGAACCTACCTTGCGCCGGCTTCCGTGGTACCTTTCCAATGTAAAGTTGCTGAAACAAAAGGGGGAACGATTCGTATCATCCACCCAGATTTCCAAGGAAATCAATATTGATGCTTCACAAATTGCCAAAGACCGTCAATATCTCGGGACGTACGCGTGTAGGCTATGAGGTGGACACACTGATAGCTGTGCTGGAGGATTTCCTGGGATTTACCAATATACACAAAGCCTTTCTGTTCGGTGTCGGAAGCTTGGGAGGTGCCTTGCTGCGCGACTCGGGTCTGAGCCATTTCGGTTTGGAGATAGTAGCTGCTTTCGATGTGAAGCCCGAACTGGTGGGTACGACACTGAGCGGCATCCCCATCTATCATTCGGACAAGTTCAAGCAGAAGATGCAGGAGTACGATGTCAATATAGGCGTGCTGACGGTACCTATCGAAATAGCCCAGCAGATAACGGATTCCATGGTAGAGGGCGGTATCAAGGCCGTATGGAACTTCACCCCGTTCCGTATCCGTGTTCCCGAGAACATTGTCGTGCAGAACACTTCCCTTTATGCCCATCTGGCCGTGATGTTTAACAGACTGAACTTTAATGAGATCAAGTAATGAAGATTATTGCTGTAGGAATGAACTATGCTCTGCACAACAAGGAGCTGGGACATACACACGAGAATAAGGAACCGGTTATTTTCTTGAAACCCGATTCGGCTATACTGAAAGATGGCAAACCTTTCTTTATCCCCGACTTTTCCAACGAGGTGCATTATGAGACGGAAGTAGTTGTGCGTATCTGTCGGCTGGGCAAGAACATTGCACCCCGCTTTGCGCACCGCTATTATGATGCAGTGACGGTAGGCATTGATTTCACTGCGCGTGACCTGCAACGTAAGTTCCGTGAAGCCGGTAATCCGTGGGAACTCTGCAAAGGTTTCGACAATTCGGCAGCCATCGGCACCTTCATCCCGTTGGAGCAGGCGGGTGGAGACGTGCAAAATCTGGACTTCCATCTGACGATTGATGATAAGGAGGTGCAACGCGGTCATACAGCGGACATGCTGTTCCGGGTAGATGAAATCATTGCTTATGTCAGCCGCTTCATGACCTTGAAAATCGGTGATTTGCTGTTTACGGGTACACCTGTGGGAGTAGGCCCTGTCAGCATCGGACAGCACTTGCAGGGCTATCTTGGAGAGGAGAAAGTGCTCGACTTCCATATCCGCTGATTATCTTCGTCTTGTTTTTTCTTGTTACCTCGCTTTTTTTCCGTACTTTCGTATCAACTTAAAGAAGTAATGATATGAAGATACGTGTAGGTTTCGGCTTTGACGTCCACCAGCTGGTGGCAGGACGCGAGCTTTGGCTAGGCGGCATTCGCTTGGGACATGAAAAGGGATTGTTGGGGCATTCGGATGCGGATGTGCTCATTCATACTATCTGTGACGCATTGCTGGGTGCGGCGAATATGCGCGACATCGGCTATCATTTTCCCGATACTGCCGGTGAGTTCAAGAACATAGACAGCAAGATTCTGCTGAAAAAAACAATAGAACTGATAGCTACCAAAGGTTATTCGGTGAGCAACATTGATGCCACCGTCTGTGCCGAACGTCCTAAGCTGAAAGCACATATTCCCGAAATGCAGCGCACGCTTGCCACTGTGATGGGCATAGACGAGGACGACATCTCCATCAAGGCCACTACCACGGAGAAACTCGGCTTTACGGGCAGAGAAGAAGGTATATCTGCCTATGCCACTGTGCTGATAGTGAAAGAATAATACTATGCTGAAATGATACCGACTAATTTTAATCATCCACTTATATGAAGAAAATCTCCTTAACCTTTTGTCTGGCATTTTTATCCTCCTTGTTCTGCCCGGCACAAGTATCGCCTTTACAGTTCAACAAGAATGGAGAGTTTAAAATGGTCCAGTTTACAGACATCCACTTTAAGTATGGTAATCCGGCTTCAGACATTGCTTTGAAGCGTATTGGCGAGGTGCTCGATGCTGAGCGCCCCGATTTAGTAGTCTTTACCGGCGATGTGGTCTATGCCGCACCTGCCGATACGGCCATGCGCAAGGTGCTTTCCTATGCTACGGACCGTAAGATTCCTTTTGTTGTAACTTTTGGTAACCACGACAACGAGCAGGGAAAAACACGTGCCGAACTTTATGATGTTATCCGTTCCATGCCTTTCAATATCCAGCCAGACCGTGGTGGAGTAGAATCTCCCGACTATGTCCTCACATTGAAATCCTCGGACGGCAAGAAGGATGCAGCCCTGCTTTACTGCATGGATTCTCATTCCTACTCCAAACTACCCGACGTAAAGGGGTACGACTGGCTCACTTTCGACCAGGTGAACTGGTACCGTCGGCAGAGTGCCGCTTATAAAGCAAAGAACGGTGGCCAACCTTTGCCTGCACTGGCATTCTTCCACATCCCTCTGCCGGAATATAACGAAGCCGCTTCCGACGAGAACGCCATACTGATAGGTACCCGCATGGAAAAGGCTTGCGCTCCGGAGCTGAATACGGGCATGTTCACTGCTATGAAAGAGGCCGGTGATGTGATGGGTATGTTTGTCGGACACGACCATGACAACGATTATGCCGTAATGTGGAAAGGCATTCTGCTGGCTTACGACCGTTTCACCGGTGGCAATACCGAGTACAACCATTTGTCCAACGGTGCCCGTGTCATTGTGATGAAGGAAGGTGCCCGTACTTTCACCACCTGGATTCGTCTGAAAGGTGGCGAAATCATTGATAAGACGGTCTACCCCGACAGCTATATGAAGGACGATTGGCGTAAGCGTCCGTTGGTGACGGAATAAGGGTGAACTTAAAAAGAACGATATGGACAAGATAAGAACTGGATTAGCCGCTTACGGAATGTCAGGACGTGTTTTCCATGCTCCCTTCATCTCCACCAACCCTCATTTTGAATTGACTGCCGTTACGGAGCGCAGTAAGGAACTCTCCCGGGAAAAGTATCCCGACGCTTGTATTGTGCGGAGTTTTGAGGAACTTATCGGACTGGAAGGGTTGGATTTGGTTGTCATCAACACACCGGACAGCACTCATTATGAGTATGCCCGCCGCGCCCTCGAAGCTGGCAAGCATGTGGTTGTGGAGAAGCCTTTCACTACCACCGTGGCAGAAGCTGAGGAGCTGGTGGCACTTGCCGCAAGCCGGGGGCTGACCTTGAGCGTTTACCAGAATCGCCGGTGGGACGGAGATTTTCTGACGGTCAAGGAAATACTGTCCAAAGGCCTGCTGGGACATCTGGTGGAGTTTGAATCCACCTTCCCCCGTTATCGTAATTTTATCAAGCCGAATACTTGGAAGGAAACCGGACAAGATGGCGGTGGCTTGATCTATAACCTGGGCGCCCACGTCATAGACCAGGCTGTGCAGCTGTTCGGTATGCCCGAAGCCGTCTTTGCAGATATTGCCACGTTGCGCAAGGACAGCAAGGTAGACGACTACTTCATCATTCATTTGCTACGCCCCTCAAAGGCACCCGAAGTAAAGATAACGCTGAAATCCAGCTATCTGATGTGTGCGAGCGAACCCCGTTTCGTCCTCCACGGCAGGGAAGGTTCTTACGTGAAATATGGTTTCGACCCGCAGGAAGCCGCCTTGAACGAAGGCGTATTGCCCGTCACTCCGCACTGGGGCGAGGAGGACAAATCCTCTTGGGGGATACTTCATACGGAAAAGGGCGGTAGAATCGTGCATGAACCTTATCCAAGCCTTCCCGGTGATTATGCAGCTTTTTACGAGAATATCTATCGGCATATTTGTCACGGCGAACCTTTGCAGAGCGATGCCCGCGAGGTGGTCGGAGTCATCCGCTTGATAGAGGCAGGCTGGGAAAGCAGCCGTATGCAGCGTGTGGTTCGTATCTGATAGAAAATCTTTTACCCGGTAGGGATGTGCAGCTTCACATGTGTCAACCGGGTGTATTTCGTACTTCCTATTATATAGGTACGCGCGATGCGTGCCGATGCTATCTCCATCAGTTCCCCTACCTGGTAGGCATGTTCCACGGCGGGCAGCTGGCATGATTTCCGGCTTGCCGTGCGTGCATTCAGCCGGATGCTGACGAAGTTGCCGATGAAGTCTTTCAGCTTCAGCACCTGGCGCACATAGAAATAAGGAGTGGTCCCTTTGAGCTGCGTCTTGTAGGGGTTGTCCTCCAGTCGCACGCTGAGCACCGTCAGCGTCAGGTTCTCCACTTTTTCGCCTTCCTTCCCCAGAAAACGTCCGCCGGTGGTCTGGTACGTTTTTCTCCGTTGTATGTCGAGATGGACCGAATGGTAAATCTTGGCAATCTGTACAAAACGTTCCTGCTTGGGGATGCGTGGTTGGAATTTGAAAGCTATCCACGTAAGATAGGCAGGGTCTATACGGAGGATTTCGTGCAGGAAGTGTCCGTGGTATTTGCCTACGGAGATAATGTCGTCCCCTTTGCTCTGCATTCTTTTGGCATTGTACTCCACAAGCAACAGGCTGCGCGGTGAGTAGAAGCATAGCGTGCTTGCCATCCGCAGCGTTTCGTGAATGTCGGTGGAAAGGTCGCAAATGTAGAAGATGGACTGTCTTCCGGGCAGTGGAGAGTAAATCCATAAAGTATATTGGAGATGCTCCGGTCGGGGCAGTACGACAAGATAGGCGCCCACTTCCTTATAAGAGGCTCTCCCTTGATTGTATGCATTCAGCTTACTATACAATAAGTCTTGTTCAGTCTGCGGTATGCCGGGTATGATTGGATTTGCCATAGCTCGGAATAATTTATTCCAAATATACCTTTTTGGAATGAAAAAAGCAAGGGGAAGTCAGGAAATATCAGAAGCGTACCATCAATTCCAATACCACCTTGTCTTGTTCCGACTCTTTCGCTATGCTGTTTTTGGCATAGAAGTATTTCTCGTAGTTCAGCCGGAGGTCTGTGCGGAATGCCTTGCTGAGGCTGAAGGTGATGCCGCCCGTCAGGCGTTGGCGTTTGTAGTCGGTCACTGTCAATCTGCCGGTTTCCTCATCGGCGGTTTTGGCGTCGCTCTGGTCGGTCATCATGTCGTAGCGTAGCAGGAAAGACATCTTGTTGAATACTTTTCGTAGAGGCAGGTCGTAGTTGATGAAGGTGTTGACGGCGTGTACATCTTTGAAAGCGTTGTCGGAATATTGCTTGTACAAGTATTCGCCTTCGATATGGAAACGGCCGGTTTCGTAGTAAGCGCCGATGTCATAGGACTGCATGCGTACTTCTTCCGGTTGGATACTCTGCACGCTTAGTGTCAGGTTCAGTCCTTTGGTGAAGAGAAACTGGGCTTTGGCGGAGTAGTTCACTTCCTTGTGCCATTCTTTCTGGTTGGTCAGTCCGGAACCGTTGAAAAGTCCTCCTTCCACGGTGATAGGTACATCGGTAGGCAGGGTATATCCTACTGTGAATCCCACGTCCCGTACATTGCCCACTTGCTTGGCGATGAACGAGCGGTTGGGAAAGTATTGCTGGTGCGGCGAGCGGTGGGCGTCGATGGTGAAGGGGACGCGCATTTGTCCGGCGGTGACTGTCAGTCCTTTTGTCGGGAAAAGCCGGGCGTAGGCATCCAGCATCTTGATTTGGCCTTCGTCGGAGAGGTCTATCTCGGCTTTGTAGGCTACGCTGGGCAATACGTTGCCCGTCACGCTGACGCGGGCATTGCGTACTTCGAAACGTCCTGCACCCATGGTGGTCTGATATTCGTATTTGGCGCGGATGGTTCCGTGGACTTCCGGCAGGTAGTCTTTGGTTTCCATCTTCTCCTTTTCAATCTTTTTTCCGTCCTCGTTGATGGAGGGCGTTTGGGCAATTGCGGCCAACGGCAGCAGGGCAATCAGTACTGTCAATGCACTTTTTTTCATAATCTGTTGTTGTCGAATGATTTGTCGGCGACAAAGTTCGGACATACGTGTTGTGTTTTTGTGTCATATATGTTGCATTGTTGTTACAAAAAACTGTTGGAGGGAAGAACTGCGATGGGTGCCGTTTTAATCTTTTTATGGCTTGATTTAGTTTCTTGTTTTTATTAAAACGTTGGTTGTTAGGATTGTATGTGTACTGCCACAAATGTTTCAGTCTGAAATATCAATGAAATATTCTTATCTTTGAAGGAAATATCAAGAACGTTTGTTTTAGAGCCCTGATGCTTATGAAAAGACAGTTGTTTTTAGCAGGAATAAGTTTGATACTGGGCGGCATGCCGATGCTTGCTCAAGATATATCTTCGGTGAATTCCGTTTCTTACGAATGGAAGAGCGTACCGATAGTGGGAGGAGGCTTTGTGGACGGTATCGTTTTTCACCCAGAAGCTCCTGGTGTCCGTTATTGCCGCACCGATATGGGAGGAGCCTACCGGTGGGACGCTGCTTCCAACCAGTGGACGCCCTTGCTGGACTGGATAAGTCTGGATGAAAGTAATCTGCAGGGGGTGGAGAGCATTGCCATCGACCCGCAGAATCCGCAGAACGTGTATATTGCCTGCGGTACGTATACCAGTAGCTCCAATGGGGCCATACTTTGTTCTTATGATGGCGGCAGAACCTTTGCCCGTGTCGATGTGCCCTTTACGATGGGTGGCAACGAGAACGGGCGTGGTAATGGGGAACGGATGATGGTGGACCCGCAGAATGGGAATATCATTTATATGGGAACCCGTTTGCATGGTTTGTGGCGCAGTATGGATAAGGGGCAGAGCTGGGCACGGGTGGTGTCTTTCCCGGATGTCTCCGAGAAGTTCAATCCTGCCGACCGTGCTGCATGGGGGAATCGCGGTAGTGGCATTGTCTGCATAGTCTACGATGTACAAGGTACTCAAGATGGGCGTGGTACCCGTGACATTTATGTGGCGGCTTCATTGATGGGAAGGGAAAATCTGTTCGTGAGCCACGACTATGGTGAAAGCTGGCAGCCGGTTGAGGGGCAGCCGGTGCAGTATCGTCCCACACATATGGTTTTGACCGGTGACGGCCAATTAGTATTGACGTACGGAGATACTCCCGGTCCGAGTCAGATGGAGGACGGTGGAGTTTGGAAGTACGATATACGTAAAGACAAATGGACGGACATTTCGCCCGTCCGACTGTCCGATGGCGGAAAAGCGGGATTTGGCTATGCAGCCGTATCAGTGGATGCCCGTAATCCGAAACATCTGATTGCCAGTACACACAGCTTGGGAGGCAAACACGGTTATAAGAGTGATGAGATGTTCCGTACGACCGACGGTGGCAAAAGCTGGAAACCGATTTTCAAGACGGGATATGAGTATGATTATTCTAAAGCTCCCTATACAGAGGTGGCGCCCCTGCACTGGATGTTCGACATTGAGATAGACCCTGCCGACGCCGAACATGCCATGTTTACCACTGGTTTCGGTGGTTGGGAAACTTTCAATCTATCGGCCGTGGAACGCGGGGAACCGGTGAAATGGAGCATCATGTCTGCCGGTATTGAAGAGACCGTGCCCCTCGAACTTTATGCTCCCGAAAAAGGCGCGCGCCTGATTTCCGGTATCGGTGACTATGGTGGCTTTACGCATTTCGACCTCAATCGGCCCGATCCGTTGGGCAGTCATGCCAATCCTCATTTCGGTAATACGAATGGAGTGACGGGTGCCTGGTTGAAGCAGGATTTGATAGTCAGAGTGGGAACTTTGTTCGGCCACCAGCCGGGTGCACGCACCATCTCCTATTCAGAAGACGGAGGCAGGAGTTGGAACATGTGTGCTACTGTTCCCGTAGAGAAGGCGCGCAACGGGCATATTGCCGTTTCGGCCGACAGCTCTTCCTGGATTTGGACACCCGACCGTTCCACCGCTTTTCTGACCCGCGACAAAGGGAATTCGTGGATGTCTTGTCAAGGCCTGCCGGAGAATATCCGTGTCATAGCCGACAAAGTGAATCCCAAACGTTTTTATGCCGTGGATGCTGTTGCCGGACTTCTATACAGCAGCGAAGATGGCGGGGCGACCTTCCATACCGATACTCTGCAACTGGCTGTAAAAACACTCCGGCGGGGCAATGCCTCTCTGACGAATCGCAGGGGTGACCCGCGCGGAGGGCAAGACCGTATTTATTCGACTCCCGGTCGTGAGGGAGATTTGTGGATTGCCGCTTACGATGGCCTGTACCATTCCACTACCCGTACGGGATTTGATTTTCGTGCGCTGGACAAAGTCCGTACTATCTATGCCTTCGGTTTTGGCAAGGCAAAGCCGGGCAGTAACTATCCGGCCCTTTATCTGATTGGCGTTGTCAACGGTCAGTACGGCTTTTTCCGCTCAGACGATGCTGCCGTTTCCTGGATGCGTATTAACGATGATGCTCATCAATACGGGTTGGTTCTGCATATCTGTGGGGATATGCAGGAGTATGGCAGGGTCTATATAGGGACACATGGACGGGGGATTGTGACGGGAGTGCCCTCTTCCGATTGACAAGTTCTTTATGTGAAGGCATGCTAAAAAGGCATGCCTTTTCTCTATCTTCTGCTCGAAATCATGTATTTTTGCAGACTAATTCATTGGTTTCTGATATGAGTACACCTGAAAAGCGAGTATTGGTCGGTATGAGCGGTGGTATAGACAGTACTGCCACTTGCCTGATGTTGAAGGAGCAGGGCTATGAGATAGTCGGTCTCACCATGTGGGTGTGGGGAGACGAACCGGTAGAAGCCCACCAACTGGCAGACAGCATGGGGATTGAACATCATGTGGCAGATGAGCGCGAAGCCTTCCGACAGATAATCGTACAGAATTTTATAGATGAATATTGTCAGGGTCGGACTCCGAACCCTTGTGTGATGTGTAATCCGCTGTTCAAGTTCCGTATTCTTGCGGAGTGGGCAGACAAGCTGGGGTGTGCCTATATTGCTACCGGACATTACACCCGTCTGGAGGAACGGAACGGTAAGGTTTATATCATAGCCGGGGATGATGACAAGAAAGACCAGTCCTACTTTTTGTGGAGACTGGGGCAGGAGTTGCTGAAGCGTTGTATCTTCCCCTTAGGCACCTATACCAAGCAGCAAGTCCGCGAATACCTCCGCGACAAAGGTTATACCGTCAAGGCGGAAGAAGGCGAGAGCATGGAGGTCTGCTTCATTAAAGGTGATTACCGTGATTTCCTGCGCGAACACTCTCCGGAGATAGACCGCGAGGTGGGACCGGGATGGTTTGTCAATTCGGAAGGCGTTAAGCTGGGTGAACACAAAGGCTTTCCCTATTACACCATCGGGCAGCGCAAGGGACTCGAAATAGCCTTGGGCAAACCTGCCTACGTCTTGAAAATCAATCCTCAGAAGAATACGGTGATGCTGGGAGACGCCGAACAGCTGAAGACGGGATATATG